>Ga0308161_1000076_pt1 | contig 298336 bp, 267 predicted proteins | sample PhyFR2_FD_201034 | JGI IMG/M metagenome (GOLD analysis project Ga0308161, IMG submission 201034) | Phyllosphere microbial communities from UC Gill Tract Community Farm, Albany, California, United States - DLSLF.R2 | ecosystem: Host-associated > Plants > Phyllosphere > Unclassified | place...
TATCGTTTACTACATCAAAACCGATAATGGCATATTTTGGAGGTGTTTTACAGTATTTGCTTTTATAAGCAGCAAGAATTTCTTTTTCAAAATTTCCGTCTGTATTGATTTTTCTGTCCATCAGATATACCAGGTTTGCCAAAGCAAGATCATCCACTTTTTTCTCAAAAGCTGGAACATAATGCATACTGAATGCTTTTACGCCCTGAACTTCTTTAGACAATGCGATCACCTTGTTGGCAAAAGCTTCACCGGTTGCATCGTTATCACTTGCAAGAACTGCAATAACAGGAGCCGATTGGCCAGTCATCATATTTTGGTCAAGCTGGAGATCTGAAGCCGAATTAACAATTGTCACGTTTGGATTTTTCAAGATTTTCTCAAGACCTGCCTTGATGTAGTTTGCATTTTCTTTTTTAGCGTCGGCAAGAATATATATTTTCTGGTCAGAATATGCCGCTTTTACTTCTTCTACAATTTTATCCGCATAGGTCTGATCGTTTGTTTCAACGATAATGAGACTGCTGTAATTATAGAGTTCCGGAGAGTTGGCAAAAGGCGCTACAACGGGGATTTTCTGATTTTTTGTAAAATCTAAAACGTCTACCACATTCGATTTAAAGAACGGACCGATGATAAGGTCGGTATTATCCGGATTGATCTGGGTTAAAGAGTTTCGGAAAGAAGCCTCATTTCCGGAATCAACAATTTTGATGTCTAATTTCTGTCCGTTTCTCGCATTTCTCTCAATGGCCAGCTTCGCTCCTGTAAGGAAATCAAGAGCCATTGTTCTGTATTGTGTTTCACCCGTACTGTACCCGAAAGGCAACATTACTACAACACTCAGTGCATCGCCGTTTTTCTTTACATAGGCAGGATCAAGCTTTTTGATCTTTAAAACCATTCCGGCTTTTAATCCTCTGGATAATTCCGGGTTTAATGCAATTAGTTCATCAATAGAGATTCCGAATTTATTGACAATGGAAAATACGGTGTCTCCCTGCTGAACAGTGTATGTAACATAATCGTCAGCAGCGACAGCATTGCTGCTTTTAGAAGAGTTTTCGTTTCCGGAATCTACTTTTGCTTTTGAATTTTTGGTTTCTTCAAAAACATCTGCACCGGATGCATTTTCGTTTCCGGATTTCTTCACTGAAATTTTATCGCCGGGTTTTAGCCCTCTCTCTTCAAGTCCTGGATTTAAAGCGAAAAGTTCTTCTCTGGTAAGATTGAACTGTTTTGAAATTTTATAATAGTTATCTTTCTGCTGGACAATATATTCTCCTTCTGAAACCGTAACAGCAGAGGTGTCTACGATCTTTTCTTCAGGTTTTACTGTTGAAACGGCAGCTTGTTGCCCGGCTCCATATTTTTTTATGCTTTCAAGAGGCAGGGTAATTTCATCACCGATCTTCATGTGAGATTCGAGGTCAGGATTGAGTTTTCTGAGATCAGTTTCTGAAATCCTGTATTGTTTCGTAATTCCGTAAATGGTCTGTTTCGGCTGAAGTACAATTTTACCCAACTGTGCATTCCCTGCAGGTTTTGTGGAAACAGCCGCTTTAGCCGACGTTCCCGCTTTATCATTTTTTACGGTTAAAACTTCCCCGATTGCCAGCTTTCCATCTTTAACGGATGGGTTAAGCTTCAGCAGTTCATCTACAGTAAGCCCATATTTTTTAGCAATATTATAAGGAGTATCGCCTTTTACAACGGTGTGCGATTTCTGAGCAGACACCCCCAAAACCATACATAAACTGGACAGAATAAAAAACCTCTTTATCATATTGGATCATTATATTTACAAAAATACTTCTTTAAAATTAAATGGCAAGAATTATTAATTTGGACTCGTCAATTTGCATTTCTTCTAAACAAGTCTCAAGCCATGCAGTACCATGATCTGCAAAAAAAACACTGAAATTGTATACTCTTTCCTGCCAGTTTTTGGATGGATGTACCTCCAGAAACAGATTTTCAAGTCTTTCGAGCAGTTCTTTCTGCTTAATTTTTTCGGCGTGAAGCAATCTTTTTCTGAACCTTTCAAAAGATTTCATCTGCCGCACCTCTTCTGCTTTCACCATATTTCCGAAAGATTTCTCAGTAGTTTCGGAGACTCTTTTTAATTCTGAAAACTGCTGCTGCAGGATGTTTTCTTTTTCCTCAAGCAACTGCAGAATTTCATGATTGTCCAAGATCTTATTATTGGTAATAGCTGTGAAGTTCTTAAAGAAATCTTCAATATTTAACTGCAGTTTTTCAATTTTACCTAAAGTCTTTTTGTTTAGAAACAACATTGAGTTTCTTGGAATCAGAATCGGGAAAGGTAGTTTTATTTTCGTGAAATAATCCTTCAGTTCCAGCCAGTACATTATTTCGGCGTTCCCACCAATATAGGCGAGGTTAGGCAATATCGTTTCCTGATATACGGGGCGCATCAATGCATTCGGACTGAATTTCTCAGGGTGATTTTCCAGCTCCTGCAGAATTTCATCTTGTGTGAACTGTATGTTTTTGTCAACAATTACATATTTTTTCCCGTTAAAATCAATCCGGTCTCTGGTTTCCGTGAGGTAAAAAAGATTGATTTCCCGTGGGTTTACCTGTACTTTCCCGTACTTATCCGTTAAAAGATTTACTTTTTCTTTTGAGTTTTCATACAGGTTAAAGTTCAGAAGTTCATCTGTGAACGTCTGTTTCATTTGCGTTTTCAGCTCCTTTGAATCCCCGTCAAGAATCAGGAGGCCAAAGTCTGAAAACAGGCGATTGACCAATATCTGGATGGACTGTGTTAAAGTATTGCCTGCTTTATAGGCTTCTTTCAGCATTAAAATCAATTCGGTGCCGAAAACAAAGTCTTTAAATTCTTTTTCGAATTCTGAAATGAAAAATGTATCACTCACAGGAATTCTTCCCACTGCTCCACCGGATTTTTCATTGATTTCGTAATAATTATTCTCTGTTTTAAAATGATTGATTTCGGCAAAGTCATGATCTTCCGACGCCATCCAATATACCGGAACAAAATTGAATTCCGGAAAGTTATTTTTTAAATAAGAACATGTTTTGATGGTCTGCAGGATTTTATAGACAAAGAAAACCGGTCCAGAGAAAAGATTCAACTGATGCCCTGTCGTGATTGTGAATGTATTTTCGAGCTTTATATCCTGTAAGTTCTGCTTTTGCTTTACTGAAAGCATGAGATCCGAAAGCTGATTTTCCAATACAGCCGCAAGACTTGCTCTTTGCTGTTTTGTAAAAGTGTTTTGCTTTTCGTCTATTTTATTTTTAAAGTGATGTAAAGAAAAGGTATTTCCTTCGAAACCTTCAATTTTCTGATTTAAAAAATCTTTTACCAATTGAGGTATACTGTCTATATCCTGAAAAGATATTTTATTAATTGTTTTCAACCTGTTATAATTTTAGTTGAACAAATACCATACAATCCCGATGTTCAGTCTAAAGTCATAGACCGGATAACTTGGGAATGCATACGCTTTATTGTGAGAAATAACGGTACCGATCTGCTGGCCTTCAATAAAGAAGAACATTTTTTTGACTTTCATATTAAAGTAAATATCAGCAATCGGCTGGCCGCCAATTGAGAAAGAATCTGCACCCGGCAGAATGTATTCGTTAAGAATAGGGAAATATTGTCTTGATGCAAATTTTGAGAAATAGTACACTTTTATACCGGCCTGTATTTCGGCAGCATTTTTAAAAGCTTTTGACTGGTAAAAGAAATTCGCCCGTCCGATAAATCCCGGTAACGGCAGAAGGTCTTTGTTTGTTAATACATTCTGGAACTGCAATCTTGTATTTAAATGGAAATTCCTATAACTGAATGTAGCATCACCCCCGATCTGGGAGATATTCACTGAACTTTCGCTTTGTTTCGGCATCGCGGCTACATCAAAATAGGTATAATTTTCAATTCTGAAATAATTGGCAAACAATTCGGTTTTGAACCATTTAAGGTTAAGACTTCCGCCTGCTTCCATTACCGTCTGATTCTTTGCGTTCTGAAAGTAGTAGTTGTAATTGTTGTAAATTGAAGTATTCAGAAGATAATTGAATGACGGATAGGCAGTTTGAAAGTTCAGTTTTGCATTAACAAAATAGTCTTTCACAGGTTCAAATTTCAGATTATTCGCTGTTCTGAGGTAACTTCCGAACTGGCTTCCGTTCGAGAATTCCAAAAATGAATTAAGCTGAAATTTGTTGAATAATTTAATCTGAAGATTACCTACTGCTCCTATTCTGTTTTCTTTAATCTCCGCAGGGATTTCAACCAATGGTAAAATGACCTGACTGGATCCTAATTTCAGCATCTGATATCGGACTCCGGCATCAAGTTTAAACTTTTCATTATCCCAAACCAGACTGACGGTGTTGCTAAAATTGTCTGAGTATTTTTTTGAAGATAAAGGCCCGTCTGGTACAAGCTGTTGTGGGGCTTCATACCAAAATGCTTCCGGCGTGTTCTGGGTATAATAATATTTATTTCCCTGATGAGAAATGGTGTGTCTTATTTTAAAAGGGATCTTTTCTGAATTGAATGGCGCAAACTGATGCGTCAGGTAATATCTCCGATACGAAAACTGAGAGCTTGATGCTGCTAGATTGACCTGCATATTTTGTCTGTTCCTGGAATCACTGTTTCCGTTTTGGAAAAGGCTGTCTACCGCAATTCCACCGTTTTCCTGGTTGTTCACATTCTGATGGAGATAGTGGGCAAATAATTCATAGTTTCCGCTTTTGGAAACGTAATGCCCTGAAAATAAGGTATTGTTATTGGAAGCTAAGGAATTCCTGTACATTCCCTGAGATCTTAATCCGCTGTATTCCAAAGAAAAGTTGAATCTCTTCCCGATATTCTGGGTATACGAAGATCTAAGTGCCGCCCCATTTTTCATAGCATTATGATAAATAAATGTTGCGGTTGGGGTCTTTACATCATAATAATGAATATCATTAACACTAAGTATACCATACGATTTATTGGTGGGCAACAGTTCCAGGTTCTGTTCGGGATTGAGTTCATAAGAAAGAGGATTAAATCCTGCCCCGATGTTTGCCACCTGAACTCTTCCAAAGTTATCTCTGTTGTTGTATTGTGAAAAAATATAGGTTTTATCAAAAGTCATTACGGTGTCAAATACTTTCTTCTCCGCAAATTGTGTCTGATATAAATAATCGTTAATCGTTGGTTTAAATATTTTCAAGGAATCTTTTTTCCCAGAATCAATGACCAAAGTATCTTCTCCTTTCTTAGGAAGCTGATTTAAATCGGTCTTGTTTCTGACCTGAGCATTTACCGTAAGGCTTAAGAAGAGTATTATTGAAAGTATATACTTCATGTGTCGATTTTTATACAAAAATGCAAGTGCAAATTTTGTAAGGCAAAAATAAGAAATAATGGGGAATAAAAAACCCGTACTTTTAGGTACGGGTTTTTAAAAAATAATTGTTTTTACTGATGCTAGTAGCCGGGGTTTTGTTGGATAGTAGGGTTAACATTTAATTCATCCTGAGGAATTGGAAATGCCCACTTATAACTATTCCCTGGGAAATTAGAAGGATTGGCTCCCGGATAATTTGCTGAACTAGAATTATAATCTGCAGGATTTCTATCAATACCTACACCTGCTAGTGTTTTCAATCTTTTTAAATCAACAAACCGATATCCTTCAAAAGCAAATTCTATTCTTCTTTGCTGTAATATCGCCGCCCAAGCAGCAGTAGCTGTAGCATACACAGGAAGAGATTGTGTAGTAGAATTTCTAGCATCTAATATAGATTTAATTGCTGTAGCTGCTCCAACTAAATCGCCTGCATTAACTCTTGCTTCTGCTTTAATAAAATACATTTCGGAAAGCCTCATTAATTTAATATCATTACTATTTCCATTTGTTGCTGTAGAAACATATGTTGCAGAACCGGTTTGTGCTCCTCCATGTTTATTTATTATAAGCCTATCAGTATTTCTATAATCAGTAGAGGTAGCATAATTAGGATCAACAAGTGAAGATGGAGCAATAATAACGTTGGCTCTGACATCAGAAACTGTAGTAGCTAATGTAGAAGCAGACAAGTTTGTGGGATTTAGAATATTATGTAATGCCCTACTTACTTCATAGAAAGGAGAACCTGCAATATTAGGTCTTACTGAGCACCATGCATTGTGAAGATTTGAAGCTTGAGAATTTTGTTGAGGCGTTCTCTTTAGTTTAAAAATAACCTCAACAGTGGCAGGTTGATTATCAGAAAAAAACAACGTTCTATATTGAGCTGGTGTTGCTAAAGAGAGTCCTGATGTAGAGATTACATTATTCGCCCAAGTTTCAGCATTAGTGTAGTCACCTTTATAAGCGTATGCCCGAGCTTTAAGTCCTTTAGCAAAAACAATATTAGCAGCAATATTTGAAAAAGAAATAGAAGAATTACTATTAAAAATAGCAATTGCATTATCTAAATCAGAATGAATAGAAGCATAAAACTCACCATTAGTAGCTCTTGGATTTTGTTTTTCATTTGGCAAAAATATTCTTGTTGCCAACACACCCGCAAGTGCATTGTTATCTTTCATGTCTGTAGTAAAATATGATAAAATTCTTAAATGACAATATGCTCTAACAATTAATGCTTGAGCTTTAAGATTTGCTATTTTTGTTGCGTCTGTAGCATCTGTAGGGACTAACTTATCAGCAAAAGAAATAACTCGATTAGCTCTTGATAATACAAAATATGCATTATTCCAAATTGCTGTTGGTCCACCAGTAGAAGGAGTCAAAAAGAAAACATAATCATCTGAAGTACCTTGTCCGCCATTAGCAAAACCTATTCCTACTTCATCTGTAAAAACAGAAACAAATTCAGACTCCGATCTGCTGGTTAATAAATTATAGGTAGAATTCATTAACAAAGTCAAATCAGAACTATTCTGTATTGCAACATCTTCAGTTAAAGCACCTGGAGTGAAAGGTTCCAAAGTATCTCTATCGCATGATACCAAAGACGCGCTAATTATAGCAATTAATGCTAATCTAAATATAGTATTTTTCATTTTAAATAATTTAACAATTAATTTTTAAAACTTAACATCAAAACCTAATGTGAAAATTTTCGGAGTAGGGTATTGAGTTTGATCTGCACCTCTATCACTCTCAGGATCATAACCTTGCCATTTAGTCCAATTATATAGATTTTCTCCCTGTACAAAAATCGAAAGGTCTTTAATGAATGTTCCAGCTAATAAAGATTTAGGTAATCTATATCCTAATTGAGCATTTCTTAAACGAATGTAAGAAGCGTCTTTTAAAAATCTGTCAGAATTTACATCAAATGCTTTATTGGCAGCAGTAAGGGATGGAACATCAGTATTAGTATTTGTTGGAGTCCATGCATTCAATAAATCAGAACTTACATTAAATTGTCCGAGGTTATCAGGATCATAAAGATTTGATAAATCATAATCATATCTCGCTACCCCTGCAACAAAAGTAAATGTGGTAGATGCATAAAATCCTTTATAATCAAAGTCAAAGCCAAAACCACCCTGATATTTAGGAATTGAACTGTATTTATACAACTTTCTATCAGCAGAAGTAGGATTCTCTGTTGGATTACCATTTATATCTTCAAATAATAAATTACCATTAGCAGGATTAACTCCAATATAGTGATAAACAAAAGGCAATTCAATCATATATCCATTTTGAGAAACAATTGTAGGATCAGTTCCCACACTAATTTTTCCTCCTATAAGCGGAATATCATTAATTTTTTGATTATTGATAGATCCATTTGCTCTGATAGTTAATGTCATTTGATTCACTTTATTCTTTATTAAATCATATGCTATACCAGCTTCAAATCCTTTATTGACCATATTTGCAGATGTATTTCTTGAAATTGAAAGGGTACCTAATGCCGGGGCGGTAGGTTCTGTCATATACATATCAATAGTTTTTTTATTATAATGGTCAAAACTTCCACGCAATCTTTTTGAAAACAATTCAAAATCCAACCCTATATTGTATGTTTTGGTGATTTCCCATTGTAAGCCGGTATCACCAAAACTGATTGCATAGCCTTGCCCACCATTATAAGTATTATTTGTTAAAGAATATATGTCTCTATATCCAGGAGGAATGATACCTGAATAAATTGTTCCATCAATATAGCGTTGATTTCCTACAGTACCAATTGAGCCTCTTAATTTTAGAACATCTACAAAATTTATATTATCCATAAATTTTTCTTCATCAATATTCCAACGTCCTCCCAGAGACCAAAAGGTACCCCATTGACTGCCGTTATAAAATCTACTTGTCCCATCTCTTCTTATTGTCGCAACAAAACCATATTTTTTATTATAATCATAATCAAATGAGCCAAAGTAAGAAACCATATTTAAAAGTAATTTTGATGCTGACACTTGAGGTACGTAAAAATCGTTAGCACTAGTATCTATTACATATCCGGCTCCTGTATCTGGAACAAAAGTTTTAGGGTTAAGACCTCTCTGTCTAAAGTTATTCGTTTGAACACGTGAATGGTTATATTCCATATTCCCTAAAAAACTAAATGTATGATCACCGAGACGCTTTGTATAGTCTAACTGTACCAAATTAGAGAATAGAAATTCTCTTCTCTGATTAATATCTTCAAAACCATTAAATGCCCCTCCTTGACTAGAAGCTACACCAGGAGTATTGGAAAACAATATCCCATTGAAAGAGTCAGGAAATTCAGCTTGTTCAAATCTTGTTGATAATAACTCTCCTGAACTCCTAATTCTCGCTGTCAAATCTGTCAATATCTTATAAGAAACTTCAGCAGTAACATCTATACGCGTTTCATCCGTTATGTTATTATAATTATTAAGTTTATCGATCAAGAAGAGTGGAGTATATAACAATGTGCCATCTGTTTGATAAAGATTAAATAGCTGTATTGAATTTTGATAAGTATTTGGTGAAACATATGGCGCACTTTGATATGCCCCTAAAACATAATTTCTATTCACAGCTCCTGTTCCAAGACTAGTTGCTTCATTATTTTTGGAAAATCCAACTGCAGAACTCAAACTGTATTTGAAACGTTCATCATCTGACTTACCATCAATATTATTTCTTACTGTAAATCTTTTTAATCCTGTAGTTTTTAACAATCCATCTTGTTCAAAATATCCAAGAGATGTAAAAGATGTTATATTTTTTCCTCCAGTGGTAATAGATACATTATGACTTGTCGAAACTGCCGGGCGAAAAAAATATTTAACCCAATCTGTATCAACATTATAATTAGCAATATCATTACTTGTCATTGAAGCTCCTTTCCCCACTCCAAATATATTCTCAATAGTTAATAATTCCTTAGCATTTGAGAATGAGTATTTAGGAGTCTGCAACATTGAAACTCCAAACTGCCCTTGATATCTTACAGAAAATCTCGATCCATAACTCCCACGTTTAGTCTTAACAATAATAACCCCATTAGATCCTCTATTTCCATATTGGGAAATAGCAGAAGCATCTTTTAAAACCTCCAAACTTTCTATATCATTAGAGTTTATTGACCTAAAGTTATCACTATTGGAGGGAAAACCATCAATTACATATAATGGATCAGTATTACCATTAAATGTTCCTACTCCTCTAATAATTACAGTTGACTTTGCTCCTGGTTGCCCAGTATTTGCTGTAATATTAACTCCTGCAAGTTGACCTTGGACAATATTCATTACATTTGCATTAGGCCTATTTTCTATTGTTTCACTCTTTACTGTTGCAGAAGAAATAACAGCAGTCTTTTTAGATACCGTTTTATAACCTTGTACGATTACTTCTTCAATGTCTTTTATTGAATCTTTTTTAACTTTTTGCGCCAGCGCCTGTCCTCCCATAAAGAACAAAACTCCTGCGCTTAATACTCGTAATTTCACATTCATATTAACAAATTTTAATATTTAATGAGACAAATATGTTAATAAATATTAAAATCACCAAACCACAACATATCGCAACCTATTGAAATACAGTATTTTAAATTAATCAAAAGCAAATTTTTAATTTATAATATTAATTCATAATTATTTTTAAAGAAAAAAAATTTTGTAAAAAAAAATTATGAGTGTATTAATTTTTAATAGAAAAAATTATTTAGAATTATTCTAAATTTATAAAATATAGTTACTCAAGCAAATACAAACTCTTATTAATTATAGAATAACAGTAGATCTCTTTTTTTCAACTGACAAGATGACTTTAGTTTTTTACCAACAAGTTCTCTGTAATGTCTTATTTAAAACAAAATTTTAAATATTCTGAAATCTTTTGGTTAAAAATTCATTTTTTCATCAACTAGAATATTTTCTACAGTATCAAAATTTTTCAATACAAATGTTAAAGAAAATTAAGATATAGATTTTTTCACGTATAGATTTTTTGAAAGAATTACAGTTTTTCTATTTTTACTGTTTACGTAAACACATCAATATGAAAAATAGGAGATTATTACTTTTTACTGCAGTTTCCTGGTTCTTCACATTACAGGGCCAAACCGCCGATGAGCGAAAAGAAATTTCAATTCAATCTAATAAAAGCGCTAATATACCATTGCAACATAGATTAAATGTTGAAAAATCTCAGCGTGATTTGCGACTATCCAGCTTTCTAAGTCAGAATCCCGGATACTCAAAAAAAATCAGCCAAGCCAAACTTAGGAATCCGAGAGCTTATCGATGTTTTACCTAATGGCGAATATATTTATGCCCAAACTGATAATGCTGGCGCCTCGATCACCGCAAGAGCCAATAAGCTTTATAGTGGCGGCAGTTTAGGTCTTACTATACAGGGACAAAATATGATCGCAGGCGTTTGGGACGGCGGAAGTGCCCGGACTACACATCAGGAGTTTATGGTCGGCGGAAGCTCCAAGCTTACCAATATGGATGGAGCTGCAAATATAGATCATGCTACTCATGTTACCGGAACTATTTGTGCTCAAGGAATTCTATCGACAGTAAAAGGTATTGCATTCAACGCTTCAGTACTTAATTATGACTGGAATGATGATCTTTCTGAAATACTTTCACAAGCAAGCTCAGGATTATTAACATCCAATCACTCGTATGGTTTTGGTGCATTGAGTAATATTTGGTTTTATGGTGCATACGATTCTAGAGCGCAAACATTTGATGAGATCTGTTATAATAATCCGTATTATCTGCCGGTGGTTTCAGCAGGCAATAGCAGAAATGACACTACCTCGCCAGGATCTGTTCAAATTTCCAACAAAGGCGGATATGATTTAATCTTCGGACATGGCAATGCAAAGAACGTCATGACTGTTGCCGTTGTTAGTGAAGTTTCTAACTATATTGATGAATCTAGTGTAACGATGTCTTCTTTCAGCAGCTGGGGACCATCGGACGATGGCCGAATAAAACCTGATATTTCTATGAAGGGAGTGAGTGTAAGGTCTACACTAAGCACCTCCAATACGGCTACGGGTATTTTATCCGGAACCTCCATGGCGTCACCGGGAATTACCGGCGTTGTCTTACTATTACAGCAGTATTACAAGCAACTTTATTCCAACTACATGAGATCTGCCACTGTAAAAGGATTAATATTACACACAGCAGATGAGGCGGGATATTGGCCCGGTCCGGACTATGAATATGGATGGTGATTGGTAAATGCGGAAAAAGCCGCCATTGTTATACGAGACAAAAATTCTGTAACTTCTACAAAAAGCATTATTGATGAACTTTCTTTGAACAACGGCGCTACTTATACAAAAACAATTACTGCAAGTGGTACAACTCCTTTGAAGATTTCCATCTCCTGGACAGATCCTCAATCTCCATTTTCAAACTCCGGCACTGTAGATCCAACTACAAAATATCTGGTAAATGATCTGGATATAAAAATTACCAAAGATGGAATCACTTATTATCCATGGAAAATGCAGGGCATGTCTGCACCATTCGATACTGCAACGAATACAGGAACTAATGATTCGGATAATTTTGAAAGAATAGACATTAATAATCCTTCAGGAACATACACAATAACTGTTACCCACAAAGGAACATTATCCGGAGGCAGTCAGAACTTTTCTCTAATTGCAACAGCCGGGTCTCTAAGTATTTTAAGTGTTGGAGAAACTCAACAAAAAGAAGTAACGCAGTTTTATCCAAATCCCGCCAAAGATTATATTTATATCAATGAAATCGAAAGTAATTTGAAAGTTACGGTTTACGATGTATCAGGAAAAATGGTTTTAAATACATCATTGACAGATAACAGACTTGACGTAAACAGCTTAGAAAAAGGGAATTATGTTGTAAGCTATAGTAGTAAAAAAGGGATGAAGAAGAGCTTTAAATTTATTAAAGAGTAATATTGAATTTCTTCAAATAAAAATGACTGCCTTTTCAGACAGTCATTTTTTATTTATTTAATTATTTTACTTTAATTAAAAACTATTTATATTAGTTCTTTACTAAGCTAAACTTATATCCTGCATTACTACCATAATTAATGGTTGTAATATCTATACTTCCAGTACAGAAATTTACTTTACCACTGCCGCTAACATTTAAAGATCCGGTTGGAGCACCATAGTTAAACGCTTCGTTTGATTGTACAGTAATTGTACCATCATTAGCAACCGTAACAAGCATGTAAGCTGTGGCGGAGTTCGAAATATAAATATTATTGTCTGCTAGTATTTTAAACTGATTTGGAGCTGGCCCTTGTTGAACAGTTATTAAATCACCTGGTTCATAATCCTGCCATGTGTCTGATACCACTTTATATGTTCCAGAAAAAGGCGTGATATTGAAAGGACATGCTTTTGTATACTGTAAAATATAGGTTTGATCAAATGTTGCATTTGGAATTGAAGAAGATTGTAATTTAAATACAATCACCTTTGGTGCTACTGTAGCACCTGCTTCTAAAAGCTTTACCTGAAACTTACCTTCAATTTGCCCAGCATTTACAGTTGTATTCTGATTTACAATTTGAAAATCTACACCTTCTACAGCATTTGAAACACTTGTGTCAACAACAAGCTTAACCTGTGCAGACCCTTCAAGAGCGCTAACGGTTCCAAAATCGATATTTACGGTAGTAGAACCTGTTCCTTGTGTTACTACAGCTTCACCTCTTGTACCCTTGTTAAAATGTAGGTAAGGTTGTCCTTCATATACTTCGGCATCATCTTTACAGCTGTTTAATGCAAATACAAAGAATGCCAATATTAAAAATGCAATTTTTTTCATAAATTTTAAACTATTAATTAATATTAATAACCAGGATTTTGTTGGATATTAGGATTTGCATTAATTTCATCCAATGGAATAGGTAATGTAAATCTGTAATCACTAGCAGGTAATGTAAGAGGAAGTGTTTTGTTATCATCATCATATACATCTCTGTCTACACCAACTCCGGCAGCAACACCTAATCTCTTTAAATCTAAATAACGGTGTCCTTCAAAACAAAGCTCTCTTCTTCTTTCTAATAAGATATCAGCATAAGCCTGTTGAGGTGATGTATAGTTTATAGCAACAGATGCTCCGGCTAACGATCTTGCCTGTCTTACAGCTCTCACTCTAAGTCCAGCTGTTGCTAAATCTCCTTCACGAACTGCAACTTCAGCTAAAATAAGATACATTTCAGAAATTCTATACATTTTGATATCATTTCTTAATCTCATTGTTGCACTTGCTAAACTACCTGATTTACCAGGATATTTGTTAATAACAATAACGTCACTTTCTCTAGGGCTTGCTCCGTTAGGATAAAATGCATCAAATGTGCTTGAAGCATCTACAAATACAGGAGATCTTACATCGCCACCAGGTAATTCGTCAAGTAAAGAATATAATTTTCTACCCATATCAAAATTAACAGATCCATCAATATCTGTAGAGTTTGTCGTCCACAAACTTGCAATATTAGACCATGCACCAGTTGAACTGTTTGGTCTGTATAATGACCATAAAATTTCACCTCTTGTAGTATCTGCCCACATCCCAGCATATGTCGATCCTGCCGACAAACTCAAGCTACTTGTAGTGATAGCAGCTGTCGCATTCGTTTTTGCATTGGTATTATCTCCTTTGTAGTTATAATACCTTGCTGCAATCGCATTGATACTTGCCTTTTTATCCAAGTAATTTTGAGCTGGAACAGTACCTGCAGTAAGATTACTTGAATTCCAGTTTGTAAGTGCATATTGTAAATCCGCTTCGATAAGTGCAAAAACTTCTGAGTTCTTTACTCTTGGCAATTTACTTGTAAAAACATCCACAGGTTCTGTACTAAGCATTACTCCTAAAGCATTCGGATCCTTCATATTTGTTGAATAATAAGCCTCCAAAGTTGTGTAAGCATATGCTCTTATTGCTCTTGCATGAGATATGATATTAACATATAGAAGTTTATTATTTGCAGAAAGTGAATTATAATCAATTAACTGGCTTCCCTTTAGAAGAATGTTAACTTTATTGATAATATTATAATTACTAGCCCAAATAGCTGCAGCTTCAGCTGTTGTAGAATTCAACGTAAATCTATGAGTTAAGATATCGGAAGTACTTACACTGCTTGGCCCAAATCCTACTTCATCTGTAAAAAGTGATGTAAAATAGATCTCATTTAAAGGATCTACAGATGGATAGACACTACCATTAAGAAACTTCTGCATATCTTCAACAGAGGTGAAGGCAGCTTGCTCACTGTTAATTTCACCGTCCTGGACGATATCTAGTGCATCATTACATGAAGTTAGCACTAAAAAAAACGATAATATATAAAATACTTTTTTCATTTTAATAATTTTTAAAAATCAATTTTTACCCCTACAGTGTACATTCTAGGATTAGGATATACACTTAAATTCGATCCTGTAAGTGGTTCTGGGTCGAAACCTCTCCATTTTGTCCATGTATAAAGATTTTCTCCCTGTACATATATTCTTAACCCTGTGATAGGCAGATTTTGTAATTGCTCTTTTTTCAACTGATATCCAATAGTAATAGATCTTACTTTTAAGAAAGATGCATCTTTCAAAAAATAATCAGAATCTGCTGTGAATCCCCAGTTTGTTGCTCTTAAACTTGGAATATCTGAATTGGAGTTTTCTGGTGTCCATGCTCCTAATAAATCTGTTGACATATTGGAAGAACCTACAGCACTTGATCCCAATCCTTCTGGGTTAGCTAACCAGTAAAGTGCATTATCAAATTTCTTTACTCCTGCCTGGAATGTAAATAAAGCATCAAAGAAGAATCCTTTATGACTGCTCTCAAATCCAAAACTACCTGCATATTTAGGAACCGGGCTTACATTCAGATATTGTGCATCTTCAACCTGAGGCGCTTCTGTAACTCCACCATCTTTTGTATAGAACAATAGGTTACCATTACTTTTATTCACCCCAGCATATTTATACACATACCATTCGCTTAGCATGTGGCCAGCTAAAGTGGCAGTACTTCCTGGTGCAGGATCGCCATTGATGTTATATTCGTTAATTTTATTATCATTATAAGAACCGTTGGCAAATACACTGAAAGAAGTATTTTCATTTCTCAAGACATTATATCTTAATCCAAGTTCAATACCTTTGTTAGTCATTTTACCATTGTTACCTACGATAGAATAAGTACCCGCTACCCCTGAAACCGGAATAGAGCTGAATAGATCAGTAGTCACCTTATTATAAACGTCAAGAGTACCCTCTAATTTATTATTTAATAAAGTAAAATCTAAACCGATGTTTGCCTGTGCTACATTTTCCCACTGTGCAAATGGATTACCATAAGCAAAACCTAATCCCAGAGCATTACCGTAACCTGTTGGTGAGGTATACAAATCTCTTACAACCTGGCTTGCTGTTAATAATGGATTGGATCCGGCACCAGCAGCAATAATATTTTGGTTACCATTCGTTCCATAAGACGCTCTTAGTTTAAGAACATTAAATACAGACCCCTGCATAAAGTTTTCCTGGTCAATATTCCATCTACCTGCTACAGACCAATACGTCGCCCATTTATTGTCACCAATAAATCGGTAAGTTGCATCTCTTCTCAAAGTACCGCTGAAACCATATTTCCCTGCGTAGTCATAATTTACAGTTCCGAAAACAGCCAAAGTTCCTGCTGTAACTCTAGATCCACTCACTGATGGAATATATGGGGATGTTGCACTATTGTCAAATGGCACATATCCTGTTCCTGAACCCGGAACATATGTTCTTGGATCTAGTCCGTTTTGTCTTCTGGAAGTTGATCTATAATATACTTTATTATATTCCATGTTCACAGAAGCATCAACAGAATGGTCACCAGTTTTACCGTTATACAAAGCGGAAACCACATTATTAACAGTTAAATCTCTTGTTGTAGACTGATCTTCAAAACCAGTATACTTAGCATTACCTTGAGTTGCAAGTGCTAAATAAGACCAAGGAGCTCTACCTGTAATTCTATCACTTTGTCTATAATCAATACCAGTTTTGTTATTGATTGTAAAGTTTTTAGTGATCGCATAAGACGCTCCTAAATTAGCCCCAATAGACACTTGGTCTACAAAATTTGGAAGATTACCCCTCGTTAAAAGGTTTTGTAATACATAAATATTGTTTCCATTATTAAAATTGGTTCCAATACTATTAAATAAAGCTTGTCCGTTTGAATAAGCAGTTGGTGACAAATATGGAAGCCCTTGAAGAACCCCAAGAAGCGGATTCTGAACAGAGTTATTTCTGATTCCTGAATTGGTTTCCTCGTTTAATTCGTTTCTTCTTGAAAATGCAAGAGCAATCTGCGAGTTAACGTTCAGCTTGTTATCCTTAGACTTTGCCTGAATGTTTGACCTAACTGTAAATCTTTTAAAATCAGTTGTAGGAACAGCACCTCCTTGTTCCATATAACCAAAAGAGTTATATGAAGAGATGTTTGCACCCCCTGTTGAAAGCGCTACATCATGAGATTGAAACAATTCTGGTTTGAAGAAATATTTAGACCAGTCTGTATCAATTCCAGCATCCACAGCAGCTTTTGCATCATTATAGAGAGGAGAACCTTCATTATAACCATACAATCTCATAATTCCTAAATATTCATTGGAATTAGCTAGTTTGTATTTATCAAGAGGTCTTAAAGACATACCGGTCATTCCTGTATAAGAAACTTTGAAACCACTATTGTACTTACCTCTCTTTGTTCTGATAACTACTACCCCGTTCGCTCCACGGTTACCATATATAGCAGTTGCCGCAGCATCTTTTAGAATGGTTGTAGATTCGATATCGTTTGGGTTCAAGTTTCTATATTCTGATGCATTCGATGGAATATCATCAATCACAATTAATGCATCGGTATTACCATTGATGGAACTTGTACCACGAATCAATAAACTGAATTTAGCAGAACCCGGGCTTCCGGAACCACCATTCATAAGAACACCGGGAGCAGAACCTTGCAAAGAAGTCAATAAATTGGTATTTGGTCTATTCTCGAAGAATACTTCTCCTACAGTATTTGAAGCAACAGTTGATTTAGGCTTCGTAATACTTTTTGAATACCCTAATAAAACTACCTCATCAATTACTGTCTCTCTTTTTGCCGTGTCTTTTTTCTTAGTTGTTGTTTGCTGTGAAAGCACAACCCCTCCAAAGAAGAATAATGCACCTGCACTTAACACACGTAATTTAACATTCATATTAACAAATTTTAATATATTTTAGCGCAAATATGTTAATAAATTTTAACACACGCAAATTTTTAATATTCAATCTTTTTTAAGATTATTTTTACGTATATATCAATAATAACATCTTTATTGTGTAAATTATAATAATACATAATTGATTACCAATTAAAAATAAATAAACACTATTATTACGAAATTTAACATATCTCATTTAACATAATTATAATTATTTAGAATCATTACAAATTATATTTTACATATAAAAAGGCCCGCTTTTAAATAAAGCGGGCCTTTTTTATCTCTATTAAGTGAGTTTTATTTCAGCTTCTTCTTAACAGCTACTTCTTCGTAAACTTCCAGAATATCACCGGTTTCGATGTCGTTATATCCTTTCAGGTTCAATCCACATTCGTAACCTTTTGTTACTTCTTTTACATCATCTTTGAAACGTTTCAAACTTTCAAGTTCACCATCGAATTTCACGATGCCGTCTCTTAGCAAACGAACCTTAGACTGTCTGGTAACTTTCCCTGTAAGAACCATACAACCTGCAATTGTTCCTACTTTGGAAATCTTGAATACCTCACGGATTTCAACGTTACCGATCACCTGCTCCTGAATTTCAGGAGAAAGCATTCCTTCCATCGCTTCTTTTACTTCATCGATGGCTTTATAGATTACAGAATAAGTTCTGATCTCAATTTCTTCACGGTCTGCAAGATCTTTGGCATTTGCACCGGCTCTTACGTTGAATCCGATAATAATTGCATCAGACGCTGCCGCTAAGTTGATATCAGATTCAGTGATCTGCCCAACACCTGAGTGAAGGATTTTAACGCTGATCTCTTCTGTAGATAATCTTTGTAACTGGTCAGACAATGCTTCTACCGAACCATCCACATCACCTTTAAGGATAATGTTCAATTCCTTGAACTCTCCTAAAGCAATACGTCTACCCAATTCTTCAAGCGTTGTATGCTTTTTAGTTCTGATAGAAAGTTCTCTCTGAAGCTGTTCTCTCTTGTTAGCAATGGCCTTACCTTCACTTTCATCAGCATAAACACGGAATTTATCACCTGCTGTAGGCGCTCCATCCAGACCTAAAATGGTTGCAGGAATTGAAGGACCTGCTTCAGAAAGATTTTTACCTCTTTCATCAAGCAAAGCTTTTACTTTGCCATGATTTTTACCTGCTACTACATAATCACCAACTCTTAAAGTTCCGGTTTGAACCAACATTGTTGCTACGTAACCTCTCCCTTTATCAAGAGAAGCTTCAATAACAACTCCATTTGCTGCACGATCAGGATTTGCTTTCAATTCAAGTAATTCAGCCTGTAATAAAACTTTCTCAAGCAATACATCTACATTGTTACCGAATTTAGCTGAAATTTCCTGCGCCTGAACGTTTCCACCCCATTCTTCTACCAAAATATTCATTCCGGAAAGCTGCTGACGGATATTATCAGGATTGGCATTCGGTTTATCAACCTTATTGATGGCAATAATCATTGGTACCCCTGCCGCCTGTGCGTGGGAGATTGCTTCTTTTGTTTGAGGCATTACATCATCATCCGCAGCAATTACGATAATTGCAATATCGGTAACCTGTGCACCTCTCGCTCTCATCGCCGTAAAGGCTTCGTGACCTGGTGTATCTAAGAATGTAATTCTTTGTCCGTTTTCCAGTTTAACATTATAAGCACCAATGTGCTGAGTAATACCTCCTGATTCACCGGCAATTACATTTGTTTTTCTGATGTAATCCAGTAATGAGGTCTTACCGTGGTCTACGTGACCCATTACCGTTACAATCGGAGCTCTTGGAAGAAGATCTTCTTCGTTATCAATTTCATCTTCAGAATCTGAATCTTCAAGATCCGCATCCGAGAATTCAATTTTATACCCGAATTCATCTGCTACTAATAATAAGGTGTCCGCCTCAAGTCTCTGGTTCATTGTAACCATTACTCCTAATGAGAAACATGCAGAAATTACTTCTGTAGGAGACACATTCATTAAACTTGCCAATTCACCAACAGTGATGAATTCGGTTACTTTTAATGTTCTGTCTGCCGCATCAATTTCCTGCTGACGTTCGTCCTGCTCTCTACGGAAGTTTCTCTTATCTTTTCTGTGTTTAGCAGATTTTGATTTACCTCCTTTATTAGTTAATTTCTCAAGAGTTTCCTTGATCTGGTTTTTAACTTGTTCATCCGTCAACTCAACAGGCATGGTTCTTTGGCCAGGTCTGTTTCCGCCTTGTCCGCCTCTGTTGAATCCGCCTCTGTTTCCGCCTTGGCCTCCCTGTCCTGGGGGACGGTTGCCCTGAGCACCCTGGTTGTTTCCAAAACGGTTTCCACCTTGACCTCCCTGTCCTGGGGGACGGTTACCCTGTCCACCTTGACCTTGAGGACGGTTTCCTTGTCCGCCTTGATTGTTTCCAAAGCGGTTTCCACCCTGGCCTCCCTGTCCTTGAGGACGGTTTCCTTGTCCCTGGTTATTTCCTCCTTGTTGGTTATTGTTCCCACCCTGCGGATTTTGGCCTCCTGGTTTTTCAATTCTTTTTCTTTTCTTTTTAGCTCCTGCTCCCTGTTTAGGGGCAAACTGAGTTAAATCGATTTTTTCTCCAACAATTTTAGGACCGTCAAGTTTCTGGTAAACGGTTTCAATTTTTTGTGGTTCCTGAGATTCCTCCACTGTTTTTGCAGGTTCAGTTGGTTTTTCTTCCACTGGTTTTGCGACAGGCTTTTCAGCAACAGGTTGCGGAGTTTCTTTTACAGGTTCTGCAGGTTTAGGTGCAGGTCTTTCCTCTTCTTTCTTATCTTCTGTTTTCGGTTTGTCTTTTTTCACGGGTCTGTTTCGGGACTCGATCTGAGACAAATCTATTTTGTCCAGAACTTTGAATTCCTGTTTTTCAGGAGCTGCTTTCACTTCAGGAGCAGGAGCAGCCTCTTGTTTTTTCTCTTCAGCCACAGGTTCCGGCTTCGGAGCAGGAGTTTCTTCCACTTCAGGTTTTTTAGGCTCTAAGTCTATTTTCCCTAAAATTTTAGTTTCCGGTTTATTAGCTTTAGCTCTTATTACTTCAGGGGTTTTCTTTTCTTCAATTTCCAGTTTTTCTTCCGGAACTTTTGTGATCACCACCTCATGGGAAGCTTTTCGCTGTTCGCCGTCCTTGGCAAACTCAGCCTCCAATGCAGAATATGCCGCTTCTTCTAATTGAGCGTTAGGATTGCTTTCAACCTCAATGCCCTTTGACTGTAAAAATTCTACTAATCTGGACATGGAAATGTTGAATTCCTTAACCGCTTTATTTAATCTAATTTTTGGCATCTATATTATTTACTGTTTTTTAATTCTTAAAATTAAAGTATTTCTTTTTTACTGTTTATTAAAATTTATTTACAAATCTTAATCTTCGAATTCTTCTCTCAGAATACGTTTCACTTCTTCAATGGTTTCTTCTTCAAGATCTACCATATTCAATAAACTTTCAGTCTCTTTATCCAAAACTGATTTTGCTGTAGTGAGACCTACTTTTTTAAATTCATCCAGAATCCACTGATCGATATCGTCATTGAATTCTTTCAATTCAACGTCATCATCTTCGCTGGCTTCTCTGTGCACATCAATTTCATAACCTGTCAACCAAGAAGCAAGTCTGATATTCTGACCCTGTTTTCCGATAACTTTGGAAATCTCTTCAACGGGCGTATATACTAATGCATATTGCTGATCCTCGTTGATGTCAATTTTATTGATGGTAACATTTCCTAAAGCTCTTTTCACCAAAATTTCAGGGTTTTTAGACCACTGGATCACATCGATGTTTTCATTTCTCAACTCTCTTACCACACCGTGAATTCTTGATCCTTTTACTCCCACACAAGCTCCTACAGGATCGATTCTGTCGTCGTAAGCATCTACTGCAATTTTCGCCTTCTCACCAGGAATTCTTACCACTTTCTTGAGCATAATCGTTCCGTCCTGGATCTCAGGAATTTCCAGCTCTAATAATTTCTCAAGGAATTTAGGTGCAGTTCTGGAAATAATAATCTGTGGTTTTGAACCTTTGAAATCTACTGTTTCTACGATAGCTCTGATGTTTTCTCCTTTTTTAAAGAAATCGGATGGGATTTGATTTTCTTTAGGCAAAATAAACTCGTTTCCTTCATCATCAAGCAGAATTACATGCTTGTGACGGATATGGTGAATTTCTCCTACTACGATCTCCCCGATTCTGTCTTTAAACTGCTCATACAACATGGCATTGTTGTGCTCCTGCAATTTCGTAGCCAAAATCTGCTTCAGGGTAAGAATATTTCTTCTTCCCAGCTGTGCAACAGGAATTTCCATTGTAAAATCTTCACCTACTTCAAAGGTAGGATCAATTTTTTTGGCTTCGGAAATTTCGATTTCAAGATCATCGTCTTCAGACATTTCGTCTTCCACGATGGTTTTATTTAAAAAGATCTGAAAATCGCCCTTATCAGGATTCACAATCACATCAAAATGGTCATCCGAATCATATCTCTTTCTTAAAAGAGTTTTCAGTGAATCTTCAATAATCGCCATAAGATCAATCTTACTGATCCCCTTTTCGTCTTTAAAATCACCAAAGGATTCAATCAACGCTATATTGTCCATGTATTCTTTTTTCTTTTAAAATTTAATTGTTACTAATGCTTTTTTAATCTCAGAGTACGGAATTTCCTTTTCCTCCTCCACATCTACTTTACCTTTCCCAATATCCTTCGGTTTACGGTAACGAAGAATAAGGGTAATCTTTTCTTCATCTGCTTTTATCAGCTCTCCTTCAATTTTCGAAGAGTCGTTCAGCAAAACCTCAATTTCTCTTCCGATATTTTTAGCAAACTGTCTTTGACTGGCCAACGGCTCGCTTAAACCGGCAGACATTACCTGCAAACTGAAGTCATGTTCCTCACGGTCCATATTGAATTCAATCGCACGACTTGCATCCAGGCAATCCTGAAGAGAAACCCCGTTGTCACCATCTAAAATCACCGTAATATCATCACCGGCAGAAATTTTCAGATCTATAAGAAATAAGTCCTTTCTGGTCTCCAGAAATTCGTTCAGTAATTCTTCAATTCTTTTTCTAAACTCCATATGTTATTTAAAATCCAGATTTACCCGTACGAAAAAAGGCTTTCTTCCGAAGGCCTTCCCATGTTTTTCCGTAAATCCACTGCAAATATACGAATATTTATGAGAAATGCAAAATATCTTATTATCAACACAATAAGTTAATTATTATTTAAAACTTAACCATGATGGTATTTTTATTATTTTTGTACTAATTTTAAAAAAACATTCACTTTGAATATTACTATTGTAGGAACAGGTTATGTAGGATTAGTCACAGGAACGACTTTAGCAGAACTTGGAAATTCAGTATACTGTGTAGATATTGATGAAAAAAAAGTAGAGGGAATGAAAAACGGCGTAGTTCCCATTTATGAGCCGAATCTTGAAGAAATGTTTTTAAGAAACATCCAGTCCGAGAGATTATTTTTCACGACCGATTTAAAAAAAGCATTAGACAAAAGCGAAGTTATTTATCTAGCTTTGCCCACTCCACCTGGAGAAGACGGATCTGCCGACCTTTCTTACGTATTGAAGGTCGCTTCCGATATTGGAGAAATGATGACCGATTACAAAGTCATTGTTAACAAAAGTACAGTGCCCGTAGGCACAGCAGATAAAGTAAGGGAGGTTATCGAATCAAAAACAACAATTCCTTTTGATGTGGTATCGAATCCTGAATTTCTGAGAGAAGGTTTTGCCGTTGAAGATTCTATGAACCCTTCAAGAGTAGTGGTGGGATCCAGCTCGGAAAAAGCAAAGGATATTATGGCAAAAATTTACCAGCCTTTTACCAACACCGGGATTCCTATTATATTTATGGATGAAAAATCATCCGAACTTACAAAATATGCTGCCAATTCATTTCTTGCTGTAAAAATTACATTCATGAATGAAATTGCCAACTATTGCGAAAAAGTAGGAGCAGATGTAGACAAAGTTCGTTTAGGAATGGGAAGCGACGACAGAATAGGCCACAGATTCCTGTTTCCGGGCATCGGGTACGGCGGAAGCTGTTTTCCTAAAGATGTTAAAGCTTTGATAAAATCCGGGAAAAATGAAGATTTTGATTTTCAGATTCTTGAAGCTACAGAAAAAGTAAATGCCGCTCAAAAAGTAATCCTGGTTGGAGAAATTGAAAAATATTTCGGCGGAAGCATTGAAGGAAAAACAATCGCAATGTGGGGCTTGGCTTTTAAAGCGAATACCGACGACATCCGCGAGGCATCTTCTCTTGATAATATTTCTATTTTATTGGAGAAAGGCGCAAAAATTGTTGCGTATGATTCCGTTGCAGAAAATAATGTAAAAAAACTTCTGGGAGATAAAATACAGTTTGCCAAAACCATGTATGATGCACTGGAAAATGCAGACGCGTTATTCATTGCCACCGAGTGGCCTGAATTTAAAAACCCGAATTTTGAACTGATGGCTAAAAAAATGAAAAACAAAGCTGTTTTCGACGGAAGAAATATGTATCCACTGGAAATTCCTGAGCAAAACGGATTCTATTATAAGAGTATAGGCCGTAAAACCATTCAGCAAGAGCCAAGTTAAAGTAAAAGAATCAAGTAATGCCAAAAGCCAAAAGCCGCGGCCAATAACACAAAAAATATGAAAAATATAATCATTACAGGTGGCGCCGGATTCATCGGTTCGCATGTGGTAAGAGAATTTGTAAAAAACAACCCGGATATTACCATTATCAATCTGGATGCCCTTACTTATGCCGGAAATCTTGAGAACTTAAAGGATATTGAAAATGAACCCAATTATGTTTTCGAGAAAGCAGATATTACAAGACCTGATGAATTGAGAACCGTTTTTGAAAAATATAATCCTGATGCGATTGTACATCTGGCAGCAGAAAGCCATGTAGACAGAAGCATTACGGATCCGATGGCATTCATCAATACCAATGTAAACGGTACGGCGAATCTTTTAAATCTATGTAAAGAATTCTGGACATTGAATCCTGATCATACCCACGGAAGATTTCCTGATGAACAAAGAAAAAATCTTTTCTATCATATTTCTACCGATGAAGTTTATGGAAGCTTGGGTGAAACAGGATTCTTCTTAGAAACGACGCCGTACGATCCGCAGTCTCCATATTCTGCTTCAAAAGCAGCATCCGACCACCTGGTGAGAGCTTACGGAAATACCTACGGAATGCCTTTTATTGTTTCAAACTGTTCAAACAATTATGGCCCGAATCATTTCCCTGAGAAATTAATTCCACTTTGTATATCTAATATTATCAATGAGAAACCTTTGCCGATTTACGGTGACGGCAAATATACGAGAGACTGGCTTTTTGTCATTGATCACGCAAAAGCAATCCATCAGATTTTCAATGATGCTAAAACAGGGGAAACCTACAATATCGGAGGATTCAATGAATGGCAGAATATTGATCTGGTAAAAGAACTTATCCGACAGATGGATGCAAAACTGGGCAGACCGGAAGGTTATTCAGAAAAGCTGATCTCATTTGTAAAAGACAGACCGGGACACGACAAACGCTATGCTATTGATGCTACAAAACTAAATAAAGATCTTGGATGGAAGCCATCAGTAACTTTTGAAGAAGGACTAGCAAAGACCATCGACTGGTATCTTGAGAATAAAGAATGGCTGGAAAATGTAACAAGCGGAGATTACCAGAAATATTACGAAAAACAATACAATTAATACAACACAAGATTAGATGAAAGGTATAATTTTAGCAGGAGGCTCCGGAACAAGGCTTTACCCTCTTACAATTGCCGTAAGCAAGCAGTTAATGCCTATTTACGACAAACCGATGATCTATTATCCGCTGTCAACTTTACTATTGGCAGGAATCAAAGATATTCTTATTATCACAACTCCTCATGACCAGGAGGGGTTTATCAAACTTTTGGGTGATGGATCACAAATCGGCTGCAATATTCAGTACATGGTGCAGCCAAGCCCGGACGGATTGGCGCAGGCATTTATTCTGGGAGATAAGTTCATCGAAAATGATGCAGCAGCATTGGTTTTGGGAGATAACATTTTCTATGGTTCCGAAATGGGTACTTTGCTTAAAAACAAAACCAATCCCGAAGGCGGGGTTGTTTTCGCATACCACGTTTCAGATCCTGAACGGTATGGCGTTGTAGAATTTGATGATGATTTTAAAGCGGTTTCTATTGAAGAAAAACCCGTGAAGCCGAAGTCTAACTACGCCGTCCCGGGATTGTATTTTTATGATAATGAAGTCGTTGAAATTGCAAAAAACATTAAGCCTTCCGCAAGAGGAGAGCTTGAAATTACGGATGTAAATAATGTTTACCTCAGCAAAGGGAAACTTGAAGTAGGCGTTCTGGACCGGGGTACTGCGTGGCTTGATACCGGAACTTTCGATTCTCTTAATGACGCCTCGGAATTTGTACGGGTGATTGAAAAAAGACAGGGTTTCAAGATCGGATGTATTGAGGAAATAGCTTTTAGAAATAAATTCATCAATGAAGAAAAACTGTTGGAAACTGCATTGAAATATGGAAAGAGCGGCTATGGAGAATACCTGAATCAGTTGGTTATCAAATAGATAAACAACCACACTGTAACTATTACATTATTAACTAAAATTATTGTATTATACAACAAATCTTAGTAAATCACCATCAGCGTTTAATTTTTTTAACTGAATAATAATTTTTTAAGAATAAATATGCAAGATATAAGAAAATAATATAAATTTGCATTAAACTCTACACAAATGAATGAACCACAAAAAAAGTGGACCGAAATAATTGAAGCCAAACATTCTCTGTTTGACTTAAAATTAAGAGAGGTATGGAATTATAAAGATCTTGTTTACATGTTTGTTAAGCGAGATTTCATATCAAGTTTTAAGCAGACAATTTTAGGTCCTATCTGGTTTTTTATAAACCCGATCCTTACTACCATTACTTTCCTCATTGTTTTTGGCAAAATTGCAGGATTACCAACCAATAATATTCCGCCTTTGCTATTCTATCTTTCCGGAGTAACACTCTGGAACTATTTTTCATCTTGTCTTCTGGGCACATCTTCTACATTTACAGGAAACGCGGGTATTTTCGGAAAAGTCTATTTTCCGAGGCTTGTAACGCCCATTTCCATCGTCATTTCAAACCTGATGCGCTTCGGAGTGCAGTTCCTATTATTTTTGATCATTTGGGTATATTATCTGGCAAAAGGAGAAATTCACCCGAATATATGGATTGTTGTAACTCCATTCCTTATTATCCTGATGGCACTTTTCGCTTTGGGAACAGGGATGATATTCTCTTCGCTTACTACTAAATACAAAGATCTCAGCATGCTCTTAGGTTTTGGAGTAAGCCTGTATATGTATGCTACTCCTGTGATCTATCCTACCTCGGCATTACCTGGTTTTTTTAAAAAGCTTGCTTTTTATAATCCATTAACGGGAATTTTTGAATGTTTCAAATATGCATGGCTTGGATCAGGAAATTTCTCACCTTCAATGCTCATAATAAGTTCTGTTATCGTTCTCTTACTTATGATTGCAGGAACACTTATTTTCAATAAGGTAGAAAAATCTTTTATGGACACTGTTTAAAAAATTTATTAACATCCCAATTTTATAATCATGCTGGCCTTAAAAGCAGAAAATATATCAAAGCAATATAGATTAGGACAGGTAGGCACCGGAACACTATCTCATGATCTTAATCGTATGTGGTACAGAATCAGAGGAAAAGAAGACCCTTATCTGAAGATTGGCGAAGAAAATGACAGAGCCATAAAAGGGAAATCCGAATATGTATGGTCTCTGCAGGACATTAATTTTGAAATCGAACAGGGAGATGCTGTCGGCATTATCGGAAGAAACGGTGCCGGTAAATCAACCCTTTTGAAACTATTAAGTAAAGTAACCAAACCGACTACCGGAAAAATATATACCCGTGGAAGAATTGCATCGCTTTTAGAAGTAGGGACCGGATTTCATCCTGAAATGACAGGCCGGGAAAATGTGTTTCTAAACGGTGCTATTCTCGGAATGACCAGAAAAGAAATCAACCGAAAATTCGACGAAATTGTAGATTTCTCCGGTGTAGAAAGATATATCGATACTCCTGTAAAAAGATATTCTTCCGGAATGTATGTACGTCTTGCTTTTGCTGTTGCAGCCCATCTGGAATCGGAAATTCTTATTGTAGATGAGGTGTTGGCAGTAGGCGATGCAGAGTTTCAGAAAAAATGTCTGGGAAAGATGGGAGATGTCACAAAAGGAGAAGGAAGAACCGTACTTTTTGTAAGCCATAATATGACGGCCGTTAAGCAGCTCTGCACATCCGGCATATTGATGAAAAACGGCAGAGTAGCTCATCGGGGAGATATCAACAGTGTATTGGAAAATTATATTATCAATGAACTGTCCCCTACTATTGAATTTAGATATATAGAAGACCCTGGCAAAAAAGCCCAGATTAAAAAAGTTAGGGTATATAACAATAAATCTGCAGATACAACGGAGTTTGGCCACAATGAAGATATCAATCTTGATATAAGCTTCATTAACAGGAATGTAAATAAAGGTATTAGAGTAAACATTGCCATCTTAGATAAATTTGAAAATGTAATATTCATTACACGAAAAGTTTTCGAAGGAAAAAATGAAAATAATTTTACTGTAAAAATAGAAGGCGGCAAATTAATCCCGAATACTTATGTGCTTTCATTGGCAATAGATACCCCTTCAGTAGAACTTTACGATGTTATAGAGGGAGGGATCCAGCTTAATATTATTGAAACAGGACATGAAAATTTTCTTGCCGGAGATACAGACAATGGGATCATAACTCCGCCGGTAATATGGATGTAACAGCAATGGATAAAAAAAATGTATTAATACTTTCAACAGGTGATGTAAACGGCGCATATGAAGCCGCTTATAAAGTTGCCCATATTATCAAAAATTTGGGGCATAATGTCATCATGTGTGTAAAGCATAAAACAAAGAATGAAAATTTTATAAAGCCATACAGGTATTTATCCCCTTCATCAGCCAATCCCAATATAGTGATGAGAATTGTTAATAAAATCAGAAATAAGATCAATCCTGCACAGTCATCAAAAGTGATCAGTACAGACAGGAAATACTCTTTCTTCAGCAATAACGAATCATCAGAAAACATACATGTTGAAAGCATGCTGGAGACCGTAGGATTTACACCTGATTTTGTCTTTACAGGAATGACAATTGACTTTCTCAACAGCACAGATCTACTTAATATATATAATGCAACCAAAGCAAAAATATATAATATTACGGTAGATATGAATCATTTTACAGGAGGATGCCATTATTCCTGGGGATGTGAAGGCTATATTAAAGGATGTGATAAATACTGTCCTGCAATTACAAAAGAAAATGAAAAAATAACTGCCAAACACAATTTTGAAAAAAAATATGAAAATGCACAAAAAGCTAATTTTCAAATTATCGCCGGTTCAGGATTAACATTACTTCAGGCCCGAAATTCAAAAATATATAAAACTCGGGAAACGATTTATAACATCAATAGCCTAATTGACACAAGACTGCTTAACAGGAAGAATAAACCTATTGCCAAACAGGTATTTTCCCTATCCGAGGACTGCTTTTATATTTTAACAGGAGCCCAAAATATGGAAGATCCAAGAAAAGGGTTTTCTTATCTTCTCCAGGCTCTTGAACTGTTAGACAGAGAATTGCCATTGGAAAAAAAAGAAAAAATAGTGCTTTTGGTGGTTTCTAATAGTATTAATGAAGAATTTGACAGCGTTACCTTCAAAAAACAGAAAATAGATTACATAAAAGATTACAGATTATTATCCCTATTATATCAGGCTGCTGATCTTTTTATCAACTCATCTATTGAAGATTCAGGCCCTATGATGGTATCTGAAGCTCTCGCCTGCGGAACGCCTGTCGTTGGCTTTGATACGGGAATTCTTACCAATATGGTTATAGATAATTACAACGGTTACAAAGCCCCTGTAAGAGACAGCAGAAAATTGGCAGATGGAATAAGGAAAGTCTTTGAACTCAATAAAGATACTTATGAAATTTTTTCTAAAAATGCCGTAAAGCAGGTTGAAGAATTTTCTTCTTATGAATATGCCGAAAAAATTTTCAAGCAAATTCTTGAACAATAAAAGTATGAAAAAGGTATTAATTTTCGGAGCTAACAGTTTGCTTACAGCGCATCTTCTAAAACAACATCCGGAAGATCATGTTTCTGTTGTTTACCATAGTAAGCCATCTCAACTGACAGATAAAAACTATCCGCTCTCTGATTTTAAAAAAATTGATCCGAATCAGGATGTTGTATACGTTTTAAGTGCCCTGATATCCAACGATCCTGAACAGCTGGATAATATATTAAATACCAACATCCTACTCATTAAAAATATAACAGAACACTTTGCGCATTCCAAAATAGTATATTTTTCGAGTGTTGCTGTATATGATGGAATACAGAATGGCATCATCGATCACGCTACTACTCCATCACCATCATCATTATATGGTTTAAGTAAGCTTTTTGCCGAAAAAATAGTTGAAAAATGTACAAAATATGCTATTCTCAGAATTTCATCCGCATACGGCTCATTGATGAAAGAAAATACTTTTTTACCCAAAATTGTTACTGCTGCAATAGAAGACAATACAATCGATCTTTTAGGTAAAGGTGATAGAAAACAAAATTATATTCACGCAGAGGATGTTGCTCGTTTGGCAAAAAAAATATCGCTTGAAGATAAAAATAAAATCATATTGGCAATATCACCCGATAATTATACGAATCTTGAAATTGCTGATTTTATCAAGGAATTGACAGGCTGTAAAATTACTTTTCACGGTAAAGACTTTTCAAGATCTTTAGAATACTTTGAAAATGACCCCACTGTAAGCAGTCATGCATTTATACCAATAAAACAAGGATTAAAAGAACTGATAGAATGGAAAAGAAAATAGTTTTAGTTACAGGGATCGGAGGAAATGTTGGCCAGGGAATTTTGAGAAACATTAAAAAAACTCAATTCCCCATAAAGATTATTGGCTGTAACGTCACTGATTTTTCTGCCGGCAATTATCTTTGCGATACCTTCTATAAAGTTCCTTATGCAATGGATGAGGATTATATATCCGCTATTAATTCCATCGTAGAAAATGAAAAAATTGACCTGATAATTCCTTCCACGGATTATGAGGTTTATTATCTTTCTTTATACCAAAAGAAGCTAAAGACTAACGTGGTTGTAAGCGGCCTGGAAACTTCAAAAAATTACCTGGATAAGTATTTAACATTTCTGCATCATAAAAAAAACAATCTTCCTTTTGCGCAGTCATATCTACCGGGTGATTATGAAAAAGGGAAATTTGAAAATTATATTGTAAAGCCGCGGGAAGGCAGAGGTTCAAGAGGAATTCATATCAATCCTTCCGATATCAGATCTTTTGATGACAGTTATATGGTGCAGGAATTAGTAACAGGAAAAGAGATTACCACCGCTTTTTATGTTTCAAAAGAAAAATCGTTACATGGATTTATTACTCTTGAAAGAAAATTAGAAAACGGGGCTACAAACGAATGTTTTGTAAACCGGATGTATGATGAGCAGCTTCAGAATATTTTAGAAAAAATGATTTCCTGCAATCACTTTATAGGAAGCGCAAATCTTCAGTCTATAGTAAGGGACAACGGAGAAATTGTTCCTTTTGAGATTAATTGCAGAATATCAGGAACCAATTCTATCCGTTCTAATTTTGGCTTCGAAGATGTGAGATATACTTTGGAAGAGCATTTATATCACATTTCCCCTTCTGAACCAAATATTACCGATGGTAGTGCTATAAGAATCATGTTGGATATTATTTATCCTCACAACAGTAATATTAGCGAGTTAAAAGACAATTCATCACAACATTATATTTTTTAAATGAACAAAATAACCCGAATAATTCTTTTTGATGCAGCCAATACGCTAATTTACAAACCTACCCTGTATTATAAAATACAGAGCGTTCTGGCAAAGTATTCATATGAAATTGAAGAAGAAAAACTTCAGTATCATCATAAGCTTTTATCGGAAATTATAAACTTTCCCGACAGAACGTCAAAAGAATTTTATAAAGACTTCAACACAGAACTTTTGCTGTCGTTGGGTATTATTCCTTCAGAAGAAATACTGAATGAGATTTTTACTGCGTGTTCATATTTAGAATGGAAAGCTTTTGATGATTTATCCATATTGAATGAGCTTCCGACAGAAAAAGCCGTTTTATCAAATTTCAACAGTAATTTAGATAATATACTTGAGCGGTTGGTAGGCAAGAACATCTTTTCGGAAATAATAATCTCTGAGAATGAAAATTACAGAAAGCCTTCTTTAGAGTTTTATGAATTAGCCCTAAAAAAATTAAATGTAAAACCAGAAGAAGTTCTTTATATCGGAGACTCTTTAAAATTGGACGTTATTCCTGCCAAAAAACTGGGTATCAAAACCTTATTAATTGACAGACAAAACATATTTTCCAGCTTTACGGATAGAATAAGCAATATGAAAGATATTATTAATTATTTATGAAACAGATCGCAATCATAGGTTCAGGACATTTGGGTCAACAGATTCTGTATCATATACATTCTGATACGGATAATAAAGTTGTTGGCTTTTTTGATGATTTTCAGGAAAAAGGAAGCACCATAAAGAATATTCCAATATTAGGAAACACTAATGATGTTGAAGATATTTTTAAACAGAATATTTTTGATGAGCTGATTATTGCCATTGGTTATAAACATTTAGAATTTAAGAAACACCTTTTTGAAAATTTTAAAAATAAAATCCCTTTCCACACTTTTATCCACTCAACAAGTATTGTTGACCCGACAGCCAAAATAGGTGAGGGAACTGTTATATATCCTAATTGTATGATTGATCAGTATGTTGAAATAGATGATAATGTCATGATCAACATTTCCTGTTCTGTTGCCCATGATTCGGCGATAAGCAAACATTGTTTCTTATCTCCGTCAGTAAGCATCGCCGGTTTTGTAAATATCTCAGAACTTTGCATTCTTGGGATCAACAGCACCGTTATCGACAATATAAACATCTCAGAAAAAATTCAGCTGGGAGGAGGCACCGTAGTGATAAAAAATTTAGATACACCAGGATTGTATGTTGGTAATCCTGCAAAATTTATAAGATAGATATGATCCCATTCAATAAGCCATTTATTATAGGCAAAGAGCTTTCGTATATAGAAGAAGCGGTAAAGAGCGGTAAAATATCCGGTGACGGAATATTTACAAAAAAATGCCAAACCTTTTTTGAACAGAAATATAGCTTTCCGAAAGTGTTGATGACGACATCGTGTACGGATGCATTGGAAATGGCCGCTATTTTATGTGATATAAATCCTGGTGATGAGGTAATTGTGCCCAGCTATACATTTGTTTCTTCAGCCAATGCTTTTGCTCTTCGAGGAGCTAAAATCGTTTTTGTGGACTCATATCCGGACAATCCGAATATAGATCCTGCAGAAATAGAAAAGCATATCACAGAAAAAACCAAAGTGATTGTTCCCGTACATTATGCAGGGATAGCCTGTGATATGGAAAAAATCATGAATCTTGCACATAATCATAATTTATTTGTAGTGGAAGATGCCGCACAGGCAATCGACAGCTACTACACATTTTCGGATGGAACAAGAAAAGCGTTAGGCTCTATAGGCCATTTTGCCGCTTTCTCTTTTCATGAGACTAAAAACATCATTGCAGGCGAAGGTGGAATGATCGTTATTAATGATTCCAGGTATTTTGACCGTGCTGAAATCATCCGGGAAAAAGGAACCAACAGAAGTGCATTCTTTCGGGGAGAAGTTAATAAATATGGCTGGGTAGATCTTGGTTCATCTTTTTTGCCATCCGAGATTATTTCTGCTTTTTTATATGCCCAGCTTGAAAATCTGGAGATTATCCAGAAGAAAAGATTAGAGATATGGAACAGATACCAATCCGGGCTCATTTCTTTACAGCAAAAAGGAGTTATCTCTTTACCTGAAATACCTTCTTATGCAACAAATAATGCTCATATGTTTTATATTGTTCTTAACAATTATGAAGAGAGAACCGGCCTGATTCAGTATTTAAAAGAAAAGGATATTCATCCCGTATTCCATTATTTAAGTTTAAATAAAAGCGACTTCTTTTTGGCCGATAATCCAGAAATAGATATTCCTCATTCGGATCATTTTACAGATTGCCTTCTAAGGCTTCCCTTTTATTATGAACTATCCGAAACTGAGCAGGATAGAATTATAGAACTGATAAACAGCTATTTTAAAGTAATCACAATATCATAGATATGAATTTCTTAAAAAAATATATTATCAATTTTTTGTTTAATGTTCTGAATTCCGGTGCCTATAAAAGGCATGCCCAAAATAAAATCAACGAGTGGGCAAAGAAAAGCTTTAAAAGTTTCGGAGCAAACTCCCTATTACCGGAAGAGCATTGGATAAAAAATCCAAAATACATTTCAATAGGTAAAAATTTCAGTTCATTATATCATCTGAGGCTGGAGGCCTGGGATCGATTTATGGGAGAAGCTTTTACTCCTGAAATAACCATTGGTGATGATGTAATTTTCAATTCTGATGTTCATATCGGAGCTATACATAAGATTGTTATCGGAAATAATGTCCTTATGGCAAGCAGAATATATATCTCCGACCATTCCCACGGAGATATAACCGGTAATGACCTTGAAAACATCCCGGCACAAAGACCTTTATATTCTAAAGGACCGGTAATTATTGAGGATAATGTTTGGATAGGCGAAGGAGTATGTATTCTTCCGGGAGTTACAATTGGCGAAAACAGCATTATAGGGGCCAACTCGGTCGTCAATAAAAGCTTTCCGAAAAATTCAGTCATCGCAGGGATTCCTGCAAGACTTATTAAAACACTTTAAAAAACAAATGATGAAAAAAATAAAACCCCTTGCTTTTTACCTCCCTCAATACCATCCTGTTCCCGAAAATGACGAATGGTGGGGTAAAGGTTTTACAGAATGGACCAATGTCACAAAAGCAAAGCCTCTTTTTAACGGCCACGAACAACCCATATATCCGGCAGATCTGGGATATTATGACCTTCGTGTTCCGGAAGTCAGAGAACAGCAGGCTCAGATGGCAAAAGATTACGGTGTCCATGGATTTATCTATTACCATTACTGGTTTGGCAACAGAAAACAGTTGTTGGAAACAATTGCAAATGACGTTCTTACCTCAGGAAAGCCTGATTTTCCGTTCTGTTTCTGTTGGGCAAACGAAACATGGTCCGGAATATGGCATGGTCTCGCAGAAAAAATTCTGGCAGAGCAGGTTTATCCGAACGAGCAGGATTTAACGGATCATTTTAACTACCTGCTCCCATTTTTTAAAGATGAAAGATATATCAAGATAGATAATAAGCCTTTTTTTATCATCTATCATCCGAGCCATTTAGATGAAGGAGATCCTCACTATATTTCAAAATTCAGGGAATTGGCAAAAAAGAACGGATTTGATGATTTATATGTAATGGCATCTAATAAACTCCGTGATGATATTGATTTAAAATCAATGGGATACGACGGCAAAATATCCAATGCATTTCAGAAAGCATGGATCCCTTATATTAAGAAAGGCGAATATATTTCCCATTATCAATATTATAAAAACAGAATAACAGAACTATTCGGATTTAAGAAAAAAATCAAACCGAAAGTCCTGACTCAGGATGCCAAAGCTATTGTTAATGATCTGCAGTTTATAGAAAGTAATGTTCCTACTTACCCGTGTGTTCTGCCCAATTGGGACAACACTCCCAGAAGCGGACACCGAGGAGTTGTACTTACCAATACATCACCGGAATTATTTGAAAAGCAGATTGAAAAAGCGATTGCTTATCTCGATGATAAAAATAATTATCCCGAACCATTTTTAATTATCAAATCATGGAATGAATGGGCAGAAGGTAATATCCTGGAGCCGGATAGAAAATATGGCTTCAGATACCTGGATGCATTAAAAAGAATATTGGATAAATACAATAAATAAGAAAAAGCTAAGCCTTGTACTTTTTAGGTCTGATTAATTATGTGTGAAATAAAAACCCTTATGAATGATAAGTAAAATTTCAATTATAGTTCCCTGCTTTAATCATGCTCTGTATTTAGAAGATTGCATACAGTCTGTTATAGCGCAATCCTACACAAATTGGGAATGCATTATTATAGACGATGGTTCCGCAGATAATTCATCAGAGGTAGCTCAAAAACTGATAAATCATAAAATACGTTATATCTATCAGGAGAACAAAGGAGTATCCTGTGCCCGAAACAATGGAATAAAGCAGGCAACAGGAGACTATATTTTGCCTCTTGATGCAGATGATACACTAAACCCTTTAGCATTAGAGAAAATGTTAGAAGTTTTTGCTAAAAATGAAGAAACAATGATTGTTTTTTCAGATACGGTGACGTTTGGCCATAGCAATAATAAATTAACAGTAGAAGAAAAATTTAGCATTAAAGAATTATTATTACAAAATAAACTATTCTGTACTTCAATGTTTCCAAAAAAATACTTCGATCAGGGCATAATGTATGACGAAAAACTTACGGCAGGTCTTGAAGACTGGGAGTTTTGGATACAGCTTATTTCTTCGCATCGCACCCTTCCTGTTACCAAAATAGATTATCCGGTTTTCAATTATAGATCTCATGCCGGTAGTTCAAGAAACAATGATGTCTTTAAGGATGATCATAAAAAAGAAATGATCTACAATATGATTTATGAAAAGCACAAAGCTCTTTTCCACGAATTTTACCCAAGCTACATTTCACTTTTAAAAAGAAAAACTTTTTACGAAAAAAAATTAGAGAATATATACAGCCGCAAACTGTACAGAATATATAACTTTTTAATAAAATTGTTTAGATAGACTGATTATATAAGCAGTAAATGACTATATCTAATGAATTTTATAAAATAATATATTGAAGAAATACATTTAAAAACACAAATCCCTTAAATCAATGGTTAAAATAATTATTGTAAACTATAATTCTGAAAAATGGATTGATCGCTGTTTATCATCTATTGATCAGGCGGGATTAATTGAGCACACCATTATTGTCGATAATGCCTCCGCCGATGGCAGTCCTCTTATCATTGAGCGAAGCTTTCCTAAGGTGGAGCTTATTAAACTTACTTCCAATTTAGGCTTCGGGCAGGCCAATAATACAGGAATTAAAAAAGCATATGAACAAGGCTGTGATTACGTTTTTTTAATGAATCAGGATGTGTATCTAGAACCCAATACTATTGACAGACTTATTAAAGTCGCAAAATTAAATCCGGATTTCGGGATAGTAAGTCCGATGCATCTTAATGGAAATGGTTCTGAACTGGATTTCGGATTTTCAAATTACATTGTTCCTTCACAATGTAAAAAACTATATTCAGATATATTTTTACAAAAATCAGCACCTCTGTATGAATTACCTTTTGTAAATGCCGCAGCTTGGTTAGTCACGAGGAAATGTATTGAAAAAGTAGGTGGATTCAACCCGTCGTTTTATCATTATGGTGAAGATAATAATTATTGCCAAAGGGTACTGTACCATGGTCTGAAAATAGGCATTGCCCCGGAAGCATTGATATACCATGACAGAGAAAGCAGAACTGAAAACCAATATTTTGACAACAATCTTTTGTTTTATGAAAGAAAATTGATCACCATCTCTTCAGATCCGTTTAATGATAAAAAACTGGTGAAAGAAATAGCCATTCATTCTTATAAAATGATGGTAAAATCTTTACTGACCTTAAGGCTAATGTCTCTTAAGGAACACTACAGGAAAATCAGGATCTACCATTCGCTGGATTGGAAAATGATCTTCCATAACAAAAACCAATCCCTCAACAAAGGGAAAAGTTTTTTGTAAAAAATTAAAAATCCGGTTTGTACTATTTATTTAAAATTTTAAAACACACTATCAGATGAAAATTTCAGTCATTATTCCCGTATACAATGCCGAAAAATATATTTCCCAAGCCGTAGAATCTGCCCTTCAGTTTGAAGAAGTCTGCGAAGTCATATTGGTAGAGGACAATTCTCCCGATAACGCTCTGGAGGTTTGCCGCCAGCTCACTGAAAAATACAGCAGGGTAAAACTTTATCAGCATTACGACAAAGGAAATCATGGTGCAGGAGCCACAAGAAACTTAGGAATAGCTATGGCAGACGGCGAATTTATTGCCTTTCTTGATGCGGATGATTATTATTTACCTAACCGTTTTGACGCCGAAAAACAGTTGTTTAAAGACCCAAAAGTAGAAGGTGTTTACGGAGCTTTAGGAGTTCATTATTATTCTATAAAGGCGAAGGAACAATATTACCGTCTTTTTAAAGATAATTTAACTACTGTGTATGAAAGGCATGATCCCAAAGATGTCTTTCCGGGCCAGCTTGGTATGAAAGGAAGTTTCGGGCTCTTCAGCATTGATTGTTTAACGATAAGGAGAGACGCTATGGTTAAAAAACTAAACCCTTTCTTCAAGACACATTTAAGGCTTCATCAAGACACTGAGTTTTTGTTCAGGTTATCTTATTATCTTGATCTTTATCCCGGGATTTTAGATAAAGCTATTGCAATGAGAGGCGTTCATGCAAATAACAGAATTACGGTGGTAGATTCTAAAAAAGTAAACCCTGCCACAACCAGAGTTCTGCTATGGAAAGAAATAAATGAGTGGGCACAGAATGAAAATACAATTTCCCAAGACATAAAACTACACATCCGGAGAATGCACAGAAGCTACGAAATAGCTCTGGCACCAACATTAAAAAAATGGGCGATGATCACAAAATATCTTTTTACAGATTACAGAAGCATTCGTTCAGGCCTATATAATATTAACTTCAGGAAAGATCTTTTTTGAAAATTATCTTAATTAAAACATAAACTAAGTGTATCGGTATACATTTTCATCGTTTCAGAAAACTTAATTTCTTGATATAATCCCGCATCGGTTTTTCAATAAAACGGTAAAAAATTGCTGAAACAGCCATTAGAACCAAAATGTAAATCCAAAATACCGTATCGCTTTGAGATACCTGGAAGTAATCCCATAAGACGGATCTCAGAATATACAGCAGAGGAATATGAATGATATAGATCGCATAACTAATTTCTCCCAGAAATTCCAGCGGCTTTAGTGAAAATATTTTGGTCAGGAATCCCGTATTACAGGAAATAAAATAAATGACCGGAACAAATAAAACAGCCATTAAACCATTATGGAAATTCAGCGGAATAAAAACCAATGACAACATGACACCTACAAAAAGTACCATAACGGCAAGATCATAATCTTTTTCTTTACGGTTTTTCACAAAGAACAGCCCTGCAAGGTTTCCTACTAAAAATTCATTAATGTGCCAAAGCGGAAAATAATGAATGAATTCATGACTCTCGGTATGCGGCCCTTTATAGGAAGGCGAATTGATATACAAATTGGAGAAAACCTGGGTGCCGATCCAGACCAGAATCGCAATAATCCAGATGCTTTTGTTTCCTTTTGAGTACAAATAATTATACAGCAGGGGAAACAAAAGATAAAACAGAAACTCTACGGAAATAGACCAACCCGGAAAATTAAGAATAAGGGCTTTTCCCGGTATCCAGCTCTGAGCCCCGGAAAGATATAAAAAAGCTTTGTAAAAGCTGAAATCGGAACATCGTGTTACAAGATAAAGCAACAGCCCCACAACATATAGAGGATAAATTCTGGCGACACGGTTCCTGTAAAAATCCCGGTAACTGATTTTTTTCTTTCTATGGTACGCAACAATCATGATAAAGCCGGAAAGAATGAAGAAATAGCTCACCCCAACGTTGGCCCTGAGAAAAACATCCGAAATAAAACTGATCTTATATAAAAATAAATCTTTATTAAAATGAGAAATAACGATCGCCATTGCAGCGACAAAACGGGTAAATGTAATCTGACTAATCTTCACAGAATCGCAACATGCTTTAATCTATCAATCCGGTACTCCGGCTCCGAAGACTTTTTTGATATAAAGTATTAATTTTAAGGCACAAAAATAAGATTTATTCTTAATTATTATGTAAAAACAAATTATATTTGTACAATACAAATGAGAAAAAAAATTTATTATGCTTTATGAAATTTTAGCAAAGCTCCAGAGAAGAAATCAGATTTCTCTTCTGAAAAGACACCCTAATGTTTCTTTCAAAGAAATAAGGCTTGGGATTGATGACCAATTCGTACTGCATAAAAATGCAAAGAAAATAACGATAGGAAATGCCGCCAGCTTCAGAAATTATACACATATTCTCGTTGAAAAGAATGCAACCTTAGAAATAGGTGACCATTTTTTCATGAATAATTTCTGTTCCATCAGTTGCCTGGAAAGCATTTCCATAGGTGATAATACATTATTCGGGGAAAATGTAAAGCTGTATGACCACAACCATGCGTACAATACCCAGCCGGATTTTAAACTGTTTCATTCGGAATTTACCAAAGCACCAATTGTAATCGGCAGCAACTGCTGGCTCGGCAGTAATGTTACCGTCTTAAAAGGTGTCACTATCGGCGACAACTGTATCATTGGTGCAGGGTGTGTCATTTACAAAGATATTCCGGACAATACAACCGTAGTCAATCATCAGAATTTAATGCTAAAAAAACAGTCATGAAATTTTCCATCCTTATTGCACATTATAACAATTCCCGGTTCTTCATAGATTGTTACGAAAGTATTTTACAGCAGACGTATACAGATTGGGAAGCAATTATATTAGATGATGCTTCCGCTGAATCCGAAAAGGATAAAATTAAGGAACTTATTTCAGCTGATCAGAGATTCAAATTTTTTGAAAATGAGAAAAATTCCGGCGTAGGTGTTACAAAAAGCAGGCTGATTGAGCTTGCCGAGGGAGAAATCTGCGGATTCGTAGATCCCGATGATGCTATTACTCCTACTGCGATCCAGAAATGTATGGAAGTATTTGCAACCAAAAAAAATACGGTCCTCACCTTCTCAAGGTTTATGACCTGTGACCATAATCTTAAACCTGTAGCACCATTCAGATCTGCAATGCAGGTTCCAAATGGAAATCCTTACTTTTTTAACTTCCCCATACAGATTGCTCATTTTGTAGCATTTAGAAAAGATATTTATGAGCAAACGGAAAAAATGAATCCGGATTTAAAGATTGGTGAAGATCAGGACCTTTACCTTAAAATGTATGAAAAAGGAAAAGTAAGATTTATCAATGAAGTTAACTACCTGTACAGAACGCATGAAGGAGGTATTTCCCAGAATGAAAACAAAAAAAGGTCCCACGAATATTTTGCGCAGGTCATCTTCAATACCATGAAACGCAGAGGTCTCACTACTATCAACGGAAAAAAGATTCCTGATCATTATACCAACGCAGATGAGATATTTGATCTTCTGCAATATCAGCATCAAATACCTTTCCGCTTAAGAAAAAAAATGCAGATTACCTTACAATCAATTTTCGGCTAATGTTAGAAAAAAAAATAAAAATTTTGTTCAGGCACCGCTCCATGGAAATGGGAGGTGTAGAAAAAGTACTGCTCAGCTTACTCAACAACCTTGATCCTGATAAATTTGAAATGACCGTTTGCCTTACTCTCAACCAGGGCGAGCTGCGTAATGAAATTCCCCGCCATGTAAGGAAAGTATACCTTACCAACGGAAAAGAAGATTTTTCCGGTAACCCTTTGCTGAAGAAAATTCAGCTTGTATTTAGAAGACTAAAGCTGAAAAAGCTGAAAAATGATCCTGCCATCGCAGACCGTCTCATCAATGACGTTTTCGATGTGGAAATCGGTATGGATTACAGAGATTATGACGCCATTCTTAATTCTACCAATAAAAATTCAAAAAAAATAGGATGGTTTCATTCTGAAATCAATGTCCCAAAATTCCAGCCTTTGGTACCCGCAATTTTAAAGAGTTTTCCCCGGTTTGATCATATGGTGTACTGCTCCCATAAGATCAAAGACATGATGCATCATTATTATCCCGATCTTAATTATCCTGTTGAGAGTGTCATCATCAATCCTATTCCGGTTGACGAAATCAAAAAAAAGGCACAGGAAGAACCTGACGACTTTCCGGAAGGACCTGTTTTCGTTTCTATCGGAAGACTTCACTCAAGAAAAGGCTACCATAAGCTTATTGAAGCTCACAAAAGACTTATAAAAGACGGGTTTTACCATAAGATTATCATTATCGGTGACGGTGGTGAAATGAAAAACCTGACTTCACAGGCCATGAAGTACAATATTGAAAAAACTTTTATTTTAAAGGGAAATCAGATGAATCCTTATCCTTACATCAGAAAAGCAGATTACTTTATCCTTCCTTCAGAATCTGAAGCATGGCCACTTGTAATTGCAGAAGCCTTAATTCTTCAAAAACCCATCATTGCTACTAATGTAGGAGATGTGGGATTGATGATTAAAGATCGTGAAACCGGTTACCTCATCAAGTACGAAGTAGATGAAATGTATTCAGCGATGAAAGCTTATCTTACTGATCCCGAAGTTGTTTCATGCATCAGAAAAAATCTTGAAAACATTGAAAGTCAATTTGACAATAAAAAAATATTCGATTCTATTGAAAAAATGATTATTAAAATCTACCAAAGCTAACAGATTCAGAAATAACAAGAGAATAGGAAATCTTGCTCCCAAATACTTAAAGGTAAAAAATTAATAGCTAAGGTTTCACAAATACACAAAAGAAAAAACAAATTGAAAAAGAAAAAAATCCTCATTCGAATAGGCTCGCTGCGGCACGGCGGCGCAGAGAAAGTATTGGTTAATTTTCTGAAAAACCTTCCTCCGGATAAATACGAAATTGATCTTCTGGTGAATTTGTATTCCGGGATGTACCTTAAAGAAGTTCCTTCCTGGATAAATTTGCGTTATCTTATAAAAGGAGAAATGATCACCACCAACAGGCCGAAAGATATTCCCATAAAAGCTTTCAGGGTTCTTTATGAAAAAATGTTCATTTGGTTCCCGTTCCTGCTTTATCGTTTTATTTTAAAAAATAAAAAATACGATGTGGAAATTGCGGCTATTCATGCCATGTATAAAGAAATACTCTCGAGTCCGCAAAAAAATTCAAAAAAAATCATCTGGGTTCATAATGACATTTTTAGTATAAAAGGCTATACGACGAAAGTGATTCGTGAGTTTTTCAGGTTTGACAGGATTTTGGTGATTTCCAATAAGATCCGGGACGGAATGTATGAACTTGCAGACAGCGATGACGAAAAAGCAGCTATCATTAAAATATTTAATCCTATTGACCGGGAAGATACACTGAGAAAATCAGATGCTGAGATTCAGGATTATCCTTTTACCGAAAATCTTCCTACGTTTGTCTCTATAGGTACGGTATTTCCCCAAAAAGGTTATGACCGCCTACTGAATGTTCATAAAAAACTGATTGATGAAGGATTGAAACATCAGCTGCTCATTATTGGTGACGGCTACGACTTTAATACTATTCAGAATCAGCTTAACAAACTCGGCCTTCAGGAAACGGCAAAAATGTTAGGTTTCACCAGCAATCCTTATCCTTACCTGAAAAGAGCAGATTTTTATGTCATGTCTTCGAGGTATGAAGGTTTTCCTACGGTGATTGCGGAAGCACTTATCTTCAACAAACCTATTTCCGCTACTGATATTTCAGGAATAAGAGATCTCTTGCAGGATGGCAGGCTGGGAAATATCACACCCAATTCTGAAGAAGGAATTTATGAGGGAATGAAAAAATTTCTCACGGATAAAGATCTTACTGAAGAATATAAAAAAGAAATCGCACAGACTGAGCTTCCGTTTGTTTTAGAAAAATCGGTAGAGCATCTTCAAAAAATTATTGACGAAGTTTAAAAAACAAGTATAATGGCAGATTATTCTATCATTCAGAAAGATTTTTACAGGGAAAGCGGAAAATGGCTCTCCAGGATTGAGATCTGGAAAAAATGCATCAATCCCAATCTCCACTTTGTTTATATTCTAAGAATGGCTCAAAAATACCAGAAAAAAACTGTTCTGAATATATTTTGGAGACTGGTTTTACGGCATTACCAGATCAAGTATGGATTCCAGATCTACCCTGAAACACAAATTGGAGAAGGTTTTTATCTTGGGCACTGGGGAAGCCTGGTCATCAATCCGGAAACGGTCATCGGGAAAAACTGTAATATTGCCCAGGGCGTTACCATTGGGCAACAGAACCGTGGAAAAAATGAAGGCTCTCCTGTTATTGGTAATGAGGTTTGGATCGGCACTAATGCTGTTATTGTAGGAGCAGTCACAATTGGGGATAATGTCCTGATTGTGCCTAATTCTTACGTAAATTTTGATGTTCCGTCCAATTCTGTTGTTCTGGGAAATCCCGCCAAAATTATTCCGACAGAAAATGCTACAGAAGGTTATATCAACCGGAAAGTCTAGCGTATCTGACATATTTTACTGCATAAAACACAATATCATGCTAAAAAAAACAATTCCTATACTCATTATTTTATTATACCTCACGGGTTTTCTGCTTTCTTTTCCTTATATTTTTCAAAAGCTTTTTGATAAAGAATGGTTTGAAAGCATCCAGAATATACTGGAATACGGACTTATGTTCTGCTCTTTTCTTGTTTTTAACGCTCTTCTTTTTAAGAACAGATATACTGCTGCAATTGCCGTGATATTGTGCTTATTACTCAGTGTGAATTTTCTGATTTCGGTATCGTGTTTTTTCGTTTACCATTCCGGCTTTAATGTAGGAATGGCGATCAGTATTCTGGAAACGAATATGAACGAGGCTTTCAGTATGTCTTATATGTTTATACTGCCCACCGTACTTTTTTTAATTTTTTTAGGAATGGCATTATATTCTGTCAATTATCTGAAAAACAATATTGTAACATTCAATATCAAATTCATTCTTATAGCAGTTCTGTGGCTTGTTATGCCGTATACTTATTACCTTAAACACCGGTATATAAGCAATAAAGGAGGCGGAAAAATGATCAAAAATGTATATTACCATTTGTCCGACTTCACTACGGCGATGAAAATTCAGGATGACATCAATACCATTAAAAAAAATGTTCCTGTTTTTAACATCAAAAAAATACAGCCCGGAATAAAAAATGTTATTCTGATCATTGGAGAATCCGAAAGAAAACAAAACATGTCATTATACGGCTACGGAAAAAAGACTACGCCTTATGCAGATCAGCAGGCCGAAAATATGATGATCTTCGAGAATGCGGTCTCCCCGGCAGGAATTACTAATCTAAGTGTTCCTCTGATGCTCTCCAGCATTCATCCGGATGAGTACAAATATCACTACGACAAGCTTTCGTACAATGTTATTAATCTTGCCAACCAGATCGGATACAATTCTTTCTGGCTCAGTACACAAGCCAGCGCAAGGGGAATAACGGCTCTGGCTTCTTTGTCGAAAAACAAGAAATGGATCAACGGATACGATGAGGTGATCATTCCTGAACTTAAACACGCTATTCGCGGTAAAGAAGAGAAATTTATAGTGCTGCATATCATGGGCAGTCATCCGAATCCCTGCAACAGGCTGCCTTCCAACTGGAATTCCGGAGGAATGAACTGCTACGACAGCTCCGTAAAATATACAGATTATGTTCTCGGAAGTATTTTTGACTTCCTAAAAAATACAAATTCTGTTGTTATCTATGTTTCCGATCATGGGCTGAAGGTACAGGGTGACAAACTGCTTCATATAGACTCCAAAGAATCTACTCAGGTACCATTTTTTGTCTGGTTTGGCAATAAAGTACCGTCTTCTTATAAAATTACAGGCCGCGAGACACTGCTAACACAAACAACATACGTCTATCCTCTGATTATGAAATACATGGGACTTGAACCTCCGGCACATTATAAAAGTGAAGAAAACAAATATCTGAATCTGGAAATGAAAAGTATAAACTACGATACGTTGCAGAAGTAAGAGAACCAATATAATATGTACTATTATTTTCATTAACAAGAACTATAGTTTTATTTAATATTCTTTTTACTCCAAATGGAGAAAATTTTCAATATAAATTCAATATTATATTTATACTTTGTAATTTTATTCATTATTTTTTTCCAATAAGATTATATCAGTTTAATTTTTTCTGAATTGCAGATGATTTTAAGCATATTTTAATATTAAACTTTGTTAAAAATATGTGCTTTTTCATCAAAAATTCTATTTTTGCAATATTATTGATTTAGTCTATTGATTTTAAAAATAATTTACACGAAATAAATAATTATAACAAAGCAAATTATGTCACAATCGTACAAGGTTATTTTTGAAAACAATAAGAAATGGGTAGAGTCTAAATTGGCAGATAATCCTGAATTCTTTCACGATCTAGCCAAGACGCAAAGTCCCGACTATCTTTATATTGGCTGTTCAGACAGCAGGGCAACAGCGGAAGAACTGATGGGAGCGAAACCCGGTGAAGTTTTTGTCCACAGAAATATAGCTAATATTGTAAATACGCTGGATATGAGTTCAACAGCCGTTATACAATACGCTGTAGAGCATCTGAAGGTAAAACACATTATTGTCTGCGGCCATTATAACTGCGGTGGGGTGAAAGCAGCTATGACACCCGAAGATCTCGGACTGCTGAATCCATGGCTTAGAAATATCCGTGATGTGTACAGACTTCATCAAAGCGAGCTGGATTCTATTGGCGATGAAAGCTTACGTTATGACAGGCTAGTTGAGCTTAATGTTCAGGAGCAATGTATTAACGTCATCAAAATGGCCTGTGTACAGGAAAGATACATCCTGGAGGAGTATCCTGTTGTTCACGGCTGGGTATTTGACCTCAGAACAGGTAAGATTATTGATCTGGAAATTGATTTTGAAAAAATTCTTAAAGACATCCAGAAAATCTACAACCTTACGGGTTCTAACTGGGTAATGAGCAGAAAAACCAAATAGTTTTTCTTAAAAAAAGTAAAATGAAACTCTGGAGTATTATTACATTACTGTTTTTTATAAACTTCACGGCTTTACCGGGTATTGCTTCGGTATTGGGCTGGGATCTTACGAGAACAAATGTTGTAATCAGCGAAGAGGAACCACACTCACACCCGTCATCTTTTATTGTTTATGAAAAGACACTTCCAAAACCACTGGACGTATTCGATTATCTCAAGTTTTTCGAAACTTCTCTGGAAGAAAAATCTTTTGTACCGGTAGATGATTCCTTTCATCTGTCGCCCTTACTTTCCATATTTTCTCCGCCTCCGGAAGCTTAATTTTTATCATTAGACTTTTATCATGTTCATACCATATTTGGTATCGGACGCCTATGTACTATTGTAAAAATTAAATTTCCAATCTTTTGTAATTGATTTATTAAGAGCAGAATAAATCAGTTCTATTCACAGCAGTTTGACATCATGAAAAAAACATCATTAATAGGAGGAATAAAGGAGAATTTCCCTTCAGGACTCGTTGTATTTTTAGTAGCACTTCCCCTTTGTTTAGGAATTGCGCTTGCTTCAGGCGCACCTCCTTTATCAGGAGTTATTGCAGGAATCGTGGGAGGCCTTGTAATCGGCACCATCAGTAATTCCAATATTTCCGTATCGGGACCGGCAGCCGGATTAACCGCTATCGTACTGACAGCAATCACAGATCTCGGTGCATTTAATATTTTCCTTTGTGCGGGTATTATTGCCGGAGTTATTCAGTTGGTTTTAGGATTCATACGGGCAGGAAGCATTTCCAATTATTTTCCCAATAACGTTATTGAAGGAATGCTTGCCGCCATCGGGATCATTATTATTTTAAAACAGATTCCACACGCCTTGGGATTTGATAAAGATTACGAAGGGCACCAGTCGATCTTTGACAACGGACTGAATTTCGGATATTTTTCCGAATTATTCGTAGCTATTCATCCGGGAGCAATTATTGTGACCCTAGTTTCAATATCCATATTAATCATTTGGGATAAAGTTCATGTTTTAAAAAGAATAAAAATGCTTCCCGGCGCTTTGGTAGCCGTAGTAGCAGGGATCATTCTGAATGAAATCTTTAAAATGACGGGCAGCTCACTGGCAATACAGACCCAGCATCTGGTGTCGCTTCCGGTGCCACAGTCACTGGATGATTTTAAAAACCTTATCACAACTCCGGATTTCAACGGATTTATGAATCCGAAGGTTTGGATAGCGGGAGCAACAATCGCAATCGTAGCATCTATTGAAACACTGCTTTGTATTGAAGCTTCAGACAGGCTGGATGTACAGCGAAGAATAACAGATACCAATCTGGAGTTAAAAGCCCAGGGAATAGGAAACCTGGTAAGCTCATTTATCGGCGGACTACCAATGACTTCCGTGGTGGTTCGAAGCTCTGCGAATGCCAATGCAGGAGCAACATCAAAAACCTCAACAATTATTCACGGTATTCTTCTGTTGATTTGTGTTTTATCAATTCCGGTTATTTTAAATCTTATTCCTCTTTCTACGCTGGCTGCAGTATTGATCCTGGTTGGATATAAGCTGGCAAAACCGGCTACTTTCAGGCATTTCTGGCAACTGGGAAAATTTCAGTTCATCCCTTTTGTGGCAACTGTAATTGCTGTTGTCGCTACAGATCTGCTGAAAGGCGTGGGAATAGGACTTGCGATCTCAGTTTTCTATATCCTGCAGGGAAATATGAAAAGAGCCTACTATCTGAGCAGGGAAAAGCTTAATGATGCAGATGAAATTACAGTCAAACTCGCCGAGGAAGTTTCATTCCTGAATAAAGCCGCGATTAAAAAAACATTGAAAAATATAAAGCCGAACTCTACCGTTACCATTGACGCCAGAGGGACCTCTTATATTGCCACCGATGTTTTGGAGATGATTCAGGATTTTGCCAATATCCGGGCTAAAGAAGAAGATATTAATGTAGAACTCTTAGGGTTCAAAACCTCATACAAAGACTATGAAAGAGATGAAGATTCTCATATTGTAGTTACTCATAAACGAGCAATGTAAATTCATTGTTTAATAATTTTTTTAACTTTAAAAAATATAAATAGATTATATGAAAGCACACACGCACGAAACTCAGTCTACCATAACCCCTGAAAGAGCATTAGACTTTTTAAAAGAAGGGAACCAGAGATTTGTAAATAACCTTAAAGCCAACAGAGATCTTCTGGAGCAAGTAAATGCCACCCGCGAAGGGCAGTGGCCATTTGCCGTGGTTCTGAGCTGCATAGACAGCCGTACTTCCGCCGAGCTTATTTTCGATCAGGGTCTTGGAGATATTTTCAGCATCAGAATTGCCGGAAATTTTGTAAATCAGGATATTCTGGGCTCTATGGAGTTCGGATGTAATGTGGCAGGTTCCAAGCTGGTAGTTGTTTTGGGGCACACCAAATGCGGAGCACTGAAAGGCGGTCTGGATGCCGCACAAATTGAAGGATTGGGTATGGATAACCTGAACCATCTTATCAACCATTTTGACCCTATCATTAAACAGGTTATTGAAGAAGGAGAAGAACGTTCTTCAAAAAACAGCGATCTTTTAGAGAGATTAAACCATCAGAACGTAAAAAGCGCTATTGAAGATATCCGCAAACAAAGCTCGACACTCAGAAAGCTTGAGGAGGAAGGCAAGATAAAAATTGTAGGAGCCAATTACGATGTAGAAACAGGAGCTGTAAGCTGGCTTTAAGCAATCTCCTATTCTCTCTGGTTGAAACTGGAGAAATCAATACAATATGTTATCGTTAGATAGATTGGAAATTAAATTTTAAAAGTACATCAGAAGACCATCAGAGTTGATGGTCTTTTTTATTGATAGTATCTCCAATTCATAATTATAATTGAGATAAAGCGCCGCATTATAGTTCGCCTTAAAATTCTTACTTTTGAATGGTAAAACTCTAAGATTAATTATGGCTGCACCACTAAAACTACTTCTTTTCGTATTTCTTTTTTTTCTGAACGGTTTTCTTAAATCTCAGGAAACTTCCGGTAAAAAAACCATAACGGATACACTGTCTTATGCAAAAAGATTTGAAATTAATAAAGAAAAATACATCGGAAAACCCTTCTCACTCCTTCTGAAAGATATGGTGCAGATGCAACCTAAACAAGCTAAATCCGAATTCAGAGAAGATACCAATTATCCTCTTCCGAGCACTGCATTTACTTTTTCAGATAAGGATATCAATTCCGGAAACGGTGTTACTATGATTGTCAGATGGAAAGCTGATGACACGGCAACTACTCCCTTGGAATTTTTTGAACAGGAACACAATTACCGTTTCACACCTAATGAAAAGAACTTCCTGGAGAAAAAAGTAATACGCGATATTACCGTGTACAAACGATAATTTTATTTCCCGTTAAAAGCAGACATCGTATTATTAATTCCGGCAAATACAAATGACAAGCTTGCCTTGGAAAATTTTTCTATTCTTTCCGGAAGGGCTGCATTTTCTTCTTCACTCCATGTTCCGAGAACATAATCTACCTGCCTGCCTTCGGAAAAATCTGCTGATATCCCAAAACGCAGCCGTGCATAATTTTGGGTATGAAGAACCTCGTTGATATTTTTAAGGCCGTTGTGTCCGGCATCAGATCCTTTTCCTTTCATTCTTAAAGTCCCAAAAGGAAGTGCCAGATCGTCCGTTACGATCAGTACATTTTCCAGCGGAATATTTTCTTTCTGCATCCAGTATTTTACTGCATTTCCGGAGAGATTCATGTAGGTATCCGGTTTTAACACCAATACTCTTCTTCCTTTATATTTACCGTCTGCCATCCATCCGAAGTTGGTACTATTGAATGGAACTTCCAGCGTTTCCGCGATTTTATCAGCTACTTTAAAACCTATATTGTGACGCGTATTTTCATATTCTGAGCCTTTGTTTCCAAGGCCTACTATCAAATATTTCATTGAGAAATTTTTTGCAAAATTAAGGTATTAAAACAAAAAACTCAACCTGTAAAGATTGAGTTTAATAATATTTTAAAAGATTATTGTTATAATGGTTTGTAAATGTAGTTTACGCCATATCCTTTTCTCATGTAGGTCTGCGCATCATAATTGTAATTTGTAGAAACAACTACCGGTATCGGTACCGGCTGCGTCAGATCGGCAACAGACTTTCTTTTAGGACTGTTTGGTGACAGGATCCAGCTGTCCAGGTCATTTTTTTCCGTTGATAACAATCTGGAAATTTTATAGGCCATTGGCAGCAAAGTAAACGGATTGATCTGCGCATCATAATCGGAGAATTCATAACCGTATTTTGACGTTACAGCACCGAATACACCCCCTGCAACAGGTCCGTAGCTTCTCACTACTTTCGTTACATTATCACCAGAATATTCATAATTAGTTTCTGAGTAATTGGTATATGCAAAAGGTACCCCTATTGCTTCATCACCTGTCCGCATTACAATCTTAGCCAGCTTTGAAGTGGTAGAACTGTAGGTAAGGTTATAAAGTGTTTTTGATTTTCTAAGAATCACCCATGGCCCCGGAATAGTGGAAGGTGGCACAGGAGGTGTTCTCTTATATACGGAACGGGTTTCGGAAATAATATCCAATGTGCCTGTATTACCATAGGTAAACTGCTGTTCGTATGAAGTACTGTCTGTATCCAGCGTTCCGTTATTGTCAGAATCCAGAAAACCTTTGAAGGTTACTCTGCTTATTTTATCACCACTATACTGCACATCAGTTACAGACGCTTTTCTTGTGATAACTTTCGATACCTGAAGGCCGTTATAATAATAGGTAGCCAGTGTATCAGCATCCGTAATTTCTCTGTACAATGCACGTGCGCCGATAAGCCCTGTATTGTTGTTGATATCAAGCAGCGGATTTCCGTCTTCATCTGCCAAATCTTTACAAGAATGAACTGTAGAAATACCTACTAAAAGCAAAATAAAATAAAAAAGTCTTTTCATTCCAAGGTGGGATTATTTATTTTTCCACAAATATAGTTTTTTTTTGAATAAAAATCATGTTTTTATTCCTTTTCAGACAAAACTAATAACGATAAAATATAGTTAAAGTGGTTTATATATATACTTCACAATTTGTCCGGGATCCGATATCGGATAATTCTGCGAATCGTACAGATAGGATTTCGGAACGCTGATCTGTGGCGCACCCGGATTAATCAAGGTAATTTTCCCGGTATTATTAGACGACAGCGCATTAAAATTAATAGGGAACAATGTACCTGTAACCATGAAATATTCTTTTGGTAGAGTCGTGTAAGGATTTATTTTAGAATCATAATTATCGTATGCATAGGACATGGCCGTGGATGTTGAAGGGTCCGGATTACCACCGTTCATCAGCATAGTCGTATACTCAAGTTTTGTAACATTTCCTGCGGCGAATGTAAATTTATTTTCAACATAATGAGTGTAGCTAGTGCTGCCTCCCATCTTTTTCTTTTCCACAATTCTGTACAACTGTCCGTTGGCATCATAATACACTGTAAAATCACTATGGTTTGTGGTAGATAACAACGTCTGATCCATTGTTATTCCCGATAATTTGCCCGCTGTATAGTCAAGAGTATAAAGATTATCTATAACGTGCGGACTAACATTATCCAAATACCTGATTTTAGAGATCTTGTTGCCGGAATACGTAACAGTAGCAGTAATCGTATTGGTGCTTCCCGCATCTCTGATAAAAGCCTGTGATAGAATTCCCGCATTGGTAATATATTCTTCCTGATCTGTTGTTCCGCTTGTAAGCTTACTCAGAATCCTTGGTCCGGTAATTGTCTGGCCGGCAGAGCTGTTGTTATTCGGATTTGGCGGATCTTCTGTAGTATTGTCACAAGAAATGGAAAAACTTAATGCCAGAAAGGCAAGAGATGAAATAAAGTACCTCTTTATCATACGTTATTAATTTTTTAGGTTTCAAATATAATTCATTTTCTTTAACTTGTGGATTAAATATATTTAAATATGCATAAAGAAGAGGTAATTTTAGAAATTAGATAAACTTTCAACTAATAAGGTTGCAGCACTGATGTGGTAAATACAGATTGAGCCATTGCATTATTAAGATACGTTGTATTAGAAGGTATTCCTATTCCCAGTGTTCCTGAATTTAGATTTCTTTTCGTACAGGCTACCTTTACTGAATAATTATTTTTAGGGACAACATCTGTAAGTGTTGCATTAAGATTAAAGATTTTATAAGATCCGTCTGTACCGATTATAACATCTGTTCTCACTGCCTTTAGTACATCATCCAGGAAAATTCCACACGCAAATCCTGATGAAGAATTTCCGTTTCCCGTTTTTTGTGCAGTCGTTTGAAACGTAAATACAACTTTATTGGTAGGGTTACTTATTGAAAAAGTATCCTGTGTTCCTGACAATACCGTCCATGTATTGTTAATTAGAGAGTTTTCCACGTATGGTGTTGTTGATCCATTGGATCCGCTAAATGTCGCCCCGGTCTGATCCGTTAATGTGCTGATATAGAAAATAGACATACTACCCTGCCCATCTGCAACCTTTATGTTTTTCCAGTCGTTTACAGAAAGATCGGAACTATTATGGAATATTGTTCCTACAGCACCGGCATCTCCCTTTACGGTATTTGTTCCTCCTATCCTGAATTCTTTTCGGATATTGAGATCTCCGTTAACATCCAGAGTTCCTACGGGATTGGCTATATTAATACCCACCTGCGCACAGGAGCAGATTGAAATTACTGATAATACAATAGTAAATATTTTTCTCATAATTTAATTAGTTACTGGATTAAACACTTCAGGAACTTCATAAGCATCTACCTTAAGAGAGGACTGGGTAATAAAGCTGTCAATATTGGTAGCCACGTTGATTCCTATTCCAAGTGTAGCCGAAGAGTTATACGATTTTAGTCTTGCACAGGCTACACTTACCGTATGATTCCCTTTTGAAAGGTTTTCTGCAATTCCGATCTGGTTGTGCGTAATAAATGTATTCGTTGCCGAGCTGGCCTTAATATTTCTTTGTCTTAAATTAACCAGTTTATCATCAACAAAAATTCCGCATGCATAATCTATGGATATATCGGGATTTCCGTTGCTGGGAAAATCTGCCTGCACTACTGTTTCGAACTGAAAGTACATTTTGCTCGTAGCGCTGTATAAAGTAAACGGCTGTGATAATGATGAAATTTTTCTAAATAGATTTAATGTACTTATATTAGTATTCTTTACAAGTGAAGTTGATATAGACGCTCCATTTGTAGATTCTTCTGACGAAGTGAATTTTACTCCCGTTCTATCAGAAAAAGAATTACTGAAAATAAGGTAAAACTTATTCTGCTCATAATCAGGAATACGCAACGTTTTCCAGATCGGAGGATACCCTTCACCCTGGGAAACAAGAATCTGATCATTGACTCCTGTAGTCAACTGATTATTGGCTGCATTTGGTACGGACAATTTTCCTCTGAGATTCATATCTCCATTTACATCAAGAATCGATCTGGGCGTTATTGTATTAATCCCTATCTGTGCATATATCGATAATTTTATTGCAGATAATAATAATATTAATAATTTTTTCATAATGATATTAGTAGGTTACAAATTCAATAACATCTACCTTAAAAACAGATTCTAAAATAAATGCATTGGAAATGGTATTGCTGTTTGATATATTTCTGCCGATGGTAAATTCAGAATTCAGACTGGACGAATCTATTTTACGACACGCCATTTCTATTTTCTGATTGCCTGCAGGCACATTCTGCTCGGTATAATTAAGCGTAAAAATATAATCCTGCAGGCCCAGCTTTTCAGAATTATTATTCGAGGAAATTTTATCCGGTCTCACTGCCACAAGTTTTCCGTTCCTGAAAACACCGCATGTAAAGGTGATACTTTGTGAAGATGTTGCGGATGGTGCTTTTATTTCAACTCCTGTCTGAAATTGATAATTAAGCTTGTTTTTACTGTTTTTAATAACAAAATTATTTTCAAGAGCAGCAATTTTCACCCATTTTCCTTTAGTTAAATCAGTAATATCATCACCGATATTACTTTGATAAATACCATCCGCTGCAACACCTGTAGAAAGGCTTGCGATGCCAACCTGATCTGACGACAAATATGAGTTTATAAGCTTGTACTGCCCCTCTTCCACAAAGGATACATTCAAAGATTTCCACAGAGGAGGCAAACCTTCACCTTGGGAAACTAAAACCTGACCATTAAGCCCGGCGCTGCCTACCTGCGAAGAAGTACCGCCTACTCTCAATTCTTTTCTTAGGGAAGTTGTTCCGTTAACATCAAGCACAGCATTTGGAGACTTTGTTTTAATTCCAACCTGTGCATTTAATATTATTGAAAACAACAATAAGACCATACATTTGTGTTTAGTTTTTTTCATAAAGACAAATATATAAAAAATCACACCGAGTTGATATACTTTTATTAAAATTTACATGACATGAAATTAAAACATAAAAAGTGCATCAATTAATCGGTTTTCAGCATTGATTTCAGTAGAGCATTTACCTCATCTACATTGCCTACCTTATCTTTCCGCATCATCAGCTGATTGCCTTCTTTTCCGGTTTTTTCTTTGAGCTGTGCCTGCGCCGGATTTTGGGTAAGATAATTAATAATATGCCTGAATTTATTTGTCTGATAAAATTTATCCTGAGGATTTCCCGGAAAATATCCCAGAAATACTCCGTTTTTCATAACAATTTTTTCGAAACCTATTTCTGAAGCGAGCCATTTTAAGCTTACGCTTTTCAATAAATTTATAGCTTCTTCCGGCAGGCTTCCGAAACGGTCTTTCAATTCAGATTCAAACTTCTCAAGATCTTTCTCATTATCGATTTCCGCAAGTTTCTGATAGAGCAGTAATCTTTCCTCCGTATTCGAGATGTATGAATCCGGCAGCATCAGTTCAAGATCTGTATCAATATTAATATCTTTTGTCGTTTTAAAAAGCTTGTTTCTTTCCTCCTCGTTTTCGAATAAATTTTCAAACTCCTGGTCATCCTTCAGTTCTTCGAGTGCTTCCTGCATCAGTTTCTGATACGTCTCAAATCCCATTTCATTAATAAAGCCACTTTGCTCAGCGCCCAGTAAATCTCCGGCACCACGAATTTCAAGATCTTTCATGGCAATCTGGAAACCGCTTCCCAGATCAGAAAACTGCTCAATAGCTTCCAGTCGCTTTCTTGCATCAGAAGTCATCATATCATAAGGCGGTGTAATCAGGTAACAGAACGCTTTTCTGTTGCTACGTCCTACTCTTCCTCTCATCTGGTGAAGATCTGCCATTCCGAATCGCTGCGCATCGTTAATAAAAATGGTATTCGCATTTGGAACATCTACCCCACTTTCTATAATGGTTGTAGAAACCAGAACATCATATTTTCCTTCCATAAAATCAAGTACATTTTTTTCCAGCTGCTTCCCTTCCATCTGTCCATGGCCGGTGATAACCCTTGCATCCGGCACAAGTCGTTGTATTAAACCGGCAATATCTTTCAGGTTCTCAATTCTGTTGTTGATAAAATAGACCTGGCCGTCACGCTGAAGTTCGTACGAAACGGCATCACGAATAACCTCCTCATTGAATCCAACCAATTGTGTTTCCACGGGCTGTCTGTTGGGTGGTGGCGTTTTAATCACCGATAAATCCCGTGCAGCCATTAAAGAAAACTGTAACGTTCTTGGAATCGGCGTTGCAGTAAGCGTAAGCGTATCAACATTACTTTTCAGGGTTTTTAATTTATCTTTTACAGAAACCCCGAATTTATGCTCTTCATCAATAATCAATAAACCAAGATCTTTAAATTTAACGGAGGTTCCCGCCAGCTGATGGGTTCCGATAACGATATCTACTTTACCGTTTTTAAGGGCTTCCATTGTTTCAGACTTTTGCTTGGCAGTTCGGAAACGGTTGATATATGAAACATTTACCGGAAAATCTTTAAGTCTTTCTTTAAAACTCCTGTAGTGCTGAAAAGCGAGAATTGTAGTTGGAACCAGCACGGCCACCTGTTTGCCGTCGGTTGCCGCTTTAAAAGCAGCCCTGATTGCCACTTCCGTTTTTCCGAAACCAACATCTCCACAAACCAGCCTGTCCATCACCGTATCGGCTTCCATATCTTTTTTCACATCAATGGTTGCCTTCTCCTGATCCGGTGTATCTTCATACAGGAAGCTTGCTTCCAACTCATTTTGTAAGTACGAATCCGGACTGTAGGCAAAACCTTTTGCGGTTTTACGTTGGGCATACAATTTTATAAGGTCAAAAGCAATCTGCTTTACTTTTGCTTTTGTCTTTTGTTTTAAAGATTTCCAGCTTGGTGAACCAAGTTTGCTTAAAACCACTTCCCGACCTTCCGGGCCGTTGTATTTTGAAATTTTATGGAGTGAGTGAATGCTTACATATAGCAAATCCCCGTTTTTATAAGTAAGTTTAAAACATTCCTGAATTTTACCGTCGTTATTAACTTTTACAAGTCCCATGAACTTTCCGATACCATGATCGATATGGGCAATGTAATCCCCGATTTTCAGAGACATCAAATCTTTCAGGGTAAGCTGTTCTGATTTTGCAAATGTATTCTTTGCCTTGTAGCGCTGATAGCGGTCAAAAATCTGATGATCGGTGTACACAAGCAATTTATGGTCATGATCTACAAATCCTTCGTGAAGTTCAGATTTAAAGCTTTTAAAAGGAAGCTCATGTTCAAGTTCTTCAAATATAGATTCCAGTCTCTCTTTCTGCTTTTCTCCGGAAAAAGAGATCCAGGTATCAAAACCGTCATTCTGTTTTTCTTCCAGGTCTTCGATCAGCAGTTCAAAGTTTTTATGAAAAGATGGTTGGGGAATCTGGTCTGTTCTAACCTCCTGAAGCTCAATAAGACCCTCAATAGGAGCACTTCCGAAGTCTATGGTCTTAAACTTTTTATAATCGAATAAAAATTCCTGATCGGAGATGAAAAGTTCCTGTGGAGCTCTGTGGGCAATGTCTTTATTTAAAGTATCATATTTTTCCAAAGCTTTTTCATAGAACGTTTTCAGTTTCTGCATGCCGATAATTCCGTTTTTAGAGACGACCATACTTTCCTTCGGCAAGAGCTGAAGAAGAGAAACCCGGCTTCCGGTAACGGTGAAATTCATATTGGAAACCAACTGAAAGTCATTAACTTTATCTATAGAAAGCTGCGATTCGATATCGAAAGTTCTTATGCTTTCAACCTCGTTGCCGAAAAAAGTAATACGGTAAGGTTTTTCATTGGAGAAAGAAAAAACATCCACAATTCCTCCTCTTACGGAAAATTCTCCCGGCTCAGAAACAAAATCGGCCTGTTGAAAGTTGTAATGGTTAAGAAGTTCATCCACAAAATCAAAATCAAGCTGATCTCCAACTTTAATATGGTGGGAAATCGCTTTAAAATCTTCCTTTTTCAAAACCTTCTCAGACAAAGCACCTGCATATGCCACAATCACTTTCGGAGATTTTCCTGATGTGATCTTATTGATGGCTTCCGTTCTTAAAACCAGATTGGCATTTTGAGTCTTTTCTACCTGATAAGGCTCCAGATGAGTTGCGGGAAAGTATAATACTTTATCTTTCCCCAAAAGATCTTCCATTTCCGTATTAGCATACAGTGCTTCTTCCTTATCATCAATAATATAAAGGATATGCTTTTTGCGGGTAAGAAAAAGTTCTGCTGCAAAAATAGAAACAGCAGATCCGGCACTGCCTTTTACGGATATATGTTGATGGTTTTCCAGCTGAATAAAAATTTCCTTTCCGAATTCTTTTTGAAGCAAGTCCGGAAGAAATTTTTCACTAATGGTTTTTAACTGCATATAAATTCTTTATAAACGACAAAAGCGATTTCGGGAGTTTTCCGAAACCGTTTATTCCTTACAAAGGTACTACTAATTTTCATTCCAAAACCACTTCAATTCTTTATAAAAAAACATAAAAACAATCTATAATCTTAATTTTTACTAAAAACTTAAATAAAAAGTTAAAAAGCCACTCCATTTTCCAAATGGCACATTGTTTGAAAATTTTAGACTACCAAAAATTAAAGAAATATTATTATGAAAAAAGCAATCAGAATTTTAGGAATGTTCGCTTTACTATTTTTTGTAGTCACGACAATCACATCGTGCAGCGACGACGATGACCCTGCCAACAACGATTTTTTTGCAGGAACATACAGAGGTAGCGTAGGCTATACAGACGGAGACAACAACATCAGCTCAAACGACGGAAGTGTATTCGTAACAAAAATCGCGAGCGGAACAAAGTACAACTTCGCCTTTTCAAACGGCATTCCGGATCTTAACGGCGTTGAATTTAACCAACAGGGAGATAATAGTTTGGTTATGGTAGGATCTACTGCAACATCTTATATCAGAATCGATAATAACGAACTTAGAATTTTATATTTAAAAGACGGTAAATCGTGGACGGCAAACTGCACGCGATAACCAACTTTTCATACATTATGTTAGGACCTGCTTTTCTTTATGAGGAAAGCAGGTTTTTTTATCAAGACTTTATCTCTGATTATTTAATCTTTTTTTAAGCAGTGATAAACTTTAGTTAAGTTTCAAAAATAGGATTTCTCAGACAGAAATTTGGCTACCTTTGATTCAACAAACAAAGAAAAAAAATCTTATGAAAAAGTTATTGTCTGCCATGTCAATTATGCTTGGACTTGGGCTTGCAAGCGCCCAACAAACCGTTCCGGCAGCGGGTTCCAAACATCAGCAAACAGCAAAAACAGCGCAAGCTGCAAAACCTGAAGCCGCACCTGCCGCAAAAATGAAGAAAGACGGTACCCCCGATAAACGGTACAAGGAAAACAAAAAACTAAAGAAAGACGGCACGCCTGATAAAAGGTATAAAGAAAACAAGTAATACTCAACAATAGTTGTTATTTTCATAATCAAATTTCGAGAACCGATGATCACTCATTCATCGGTTTTTTTATTGGATATTGCCGATAAAGTTTCTAAGATTCTTCAGTTATTTATAAATTTGAAGAATGTTACAATTCCTCAAGAAAAAAATAGCATTGCTCTGGGCAAAAAAACATGTCCGCAACACTGAAGAATTCAAAAAAAACGCTGAAAACAACCAGGAGAAATTATTACTTTCTCTGGTGGATACCGCTAAAAAAACACTTTTCGGAAGAGAACACGATTTTGAAAATATCAGGTCCGTAAAGGATTTTCAGAATAAAGTGAAAATTTCAGATTACGAAGACCTTAAACCTTATATCGAAAGGGTAAAAAAAGGACAGGCCAATATTCTCTGGACAGATATTCCTGAATATTTCGCAAAAACATCGGGAACAACCTCAGGATCAAAATACATTCCTATTTCAAAGGAAGGAATGCCGTTTCAGGTAAAAGGTGCACAGAGCGCTCTTTTCCATTATATTTCAAAAAAGAATAATGCGGATTTTGTAAACGGCAAAATGATCTTTCTTCAGGGAAGTCCTGAGCTTGAAGAGGTTTTCGGGATCAATACCGGCCGCCTTTCGGGCATTGTAGCCCACCATATCCCCAAATATTTACAAAAAAACAGGCTTCCAAGCTGGGAAACCAATATCATGGAAGACTGGGAAGCTAAGGTAGATAAAATCGTAGAAGAGACGGAAAAAGAAAACATGACCCTTATTTCCGGAATCCCGCCATGGCTGATTATGTATTTTGAAAAGCTCGTTGAAAAGCACGGTAAAAAAATCACCCAAATCTTTCCTAATCTGCAGCTCATCGTAACGGGAGGCGTCAATTATGAACCTTACCGCGACAAAATGGAAGAACTTCTCGGCGGACAGGTGGATATTGTACAGACTTTTCCTGCATCGGAAGGCTTTTTTGCATTTCAGGATGATTATACAAAAGAAGGCCTGCTATTGTTAACAAATCACGGAATATTTTATGAATTTGTCCCTCTCGAAGAATACGGAAAGCCGGATGCGAAAAGATTAACATTGAAAGATATTGAACTTAATAAAGATTACGCATTAATTTTAACAACCAATTCGGGATTGTGGGCTTATTCGATTGGTGATGTCGTAAGATTTATTGATAAAAATCCGCACAGAATCCTGGTAAGCGGAAGAACCAAACACTTTACTTCTGCCTTCGGCGAACATGTGATAGCTTTTGAAGTGGAAGAAGCTCTGAAAGCTGCCGTAGAAAAATATCCTGCGCAGATTACCGAATTTCATCTCGCCCCACAAGTGAATCCTGAAGAAGGCCTTCCTTATCACGAATGGTTTATCGAATTTGAAAAAGAACCTGAAAACCTGAAGATGTTCCGCAATGAGCTGGACGATCAGCTTAGAAAACGCAATTCGTATTATGATGATCTTATTTCGGGAAATATTCTGCAGAAACTTCATATTACCCGGCTAAAGAAAAACGCTTTTCAGGAATATGCAAAATCACAGGGAAAGCTGGGCGGGCAAAATAAAATACCGAGGCTTGCCAATGACAGAAAAATTGCAGATTCATTGAAAATTTATAAACTTTAAGCACATTTTTTCAATTCCAGAAACGTATATTCGAAAAAAATTATAAATTTGGAAAACTAAAAAATAATAATGAAAGCATCTGTACTTTTAAAATCATCTTTATTGACATCGTTATTTGTAATTTCATCCTGTGCAACCACAAAATATAGTATGGATACTGCTAAAAATGATTATTCTAATCTTGAAGCAGGCAGAGTGTATACTGTAATGATGAGAGACGGTTCCGAAAATCAAAAAATATTATTCCGTAACGTAGAAGGAGACAATATCATAGGAACAGCCGGTAAAAAAGACAGTACAGTTGTAACGATACCTAAGGCTAATGTAGCAGCAGTGAGAGACAGCAGAAAAGCAAAAACCGTTATAGGAGCTTCTATAATAGGAGCCGCCGGTGTTGCAGCATTAGTAATCAGTGCTTCCCGTGCCGACAACTAAAATAGATTTTATCTTTTAGGAGTCATCTAATTTTTCATTTAAAAAATTATCATATGCATAGCCTTAAATCAATATTTGAGGCTATTTTTGTGGGATGATTTCGTTTACCCCGTTACAGACATTGCAAAATGTCGAGTTCAGGAATCTTCTTACGGGAAGATTTTTTATTGTTCTTGCCTTCAGAATGCTTGCCACTTTACTGGGATGGTGGGTGTATCAGCTGACAAAAGATCCTTTTTCAATCGGACTTATCGGCCTCTCGGAAGTCATTCCTGCGGTGAGCTGTGCATTGTATGCCGGCCATGTGATCGACATGAATGAAAAGAAAAGATTATTACTGATCTGCAATTATGCTTACATCTTTCTGATCGGGTTACTGCTGATTCCCGCTTTCTTTAATGTAGAAATGCATTTTACGGGACATCAGATTACTTATTTTATCTATGGGGTAATATTTTTTACAGGTATTGCAAGAGCATTTATAGGCCCGATTGTTCCTTCCATGATTCCTAAAATTGTAAAAAAAGACAATCTTCCCAATGCCGTCACTTTAAATCAGGCCACATTTCTTATTTCCTCTGTTTGCGGGCATGCGGCAGGAGGATTTCTCATCGGATACTTTGGGGTAAAATGGACATTAATTGTGATTATTGCACTGATCTTTTGTGCCTCTTTATTTTTTTTTCAGTTAAATAAACAACATTCCGAATACAAAAAAGAGAATATCAACGTTATAGAAAGTATGCGAGAAGGAATTTCCTATATATTAAAAACAAAAGAAATTCTCGGAGCTCTTTGTCTTGATATGTTTGCTGTACTCTTCGGAGGTGCCGTTGCGATGATCCCGGTGTATGCTACCGATATCCTCAAAGTAGGCGCGGAAGGCTTCGGATTACTGAATGCAGCTTCAGACATAGGGTCTATGTGCATCATTACCGTTCTGTCGATCGTACCGCTGAGAAAGAATCAGGGTAAAATCCTGCTCGCGGTGGTTACAGGATTCGGGCTTTGTATTATTGGCTTCGGATTGTCGCGATTGTATTGGCTTTCGTTCCTGTTTTTAATGATGAGCGGAATGCTGGATGGTATTTCCGTAGTCATCAGGGGTACCATTGTACAGCTGAAAACTCCGGATAACATTAGAGGAAGGGTATTGAGCGTTAATTCCATTTTCATAATGTCAAGTAATGAAATGGGACAGTTTGAAAGCGGGCTTATGGCTAAATTATTAGGAGTCGTGCGCTCTGTAGTGGTGGGAGGTACCCTCACAGTACTGGTTGCCTTAACGGTAGGAGCAACGAACTCAAAATTGAGAAAAATGCAATATTAAAACAATAAAGATCAATTTGTTAAATTTATTTCAAAAACTTTAATTTAAAATTAATAATTTTTTATATTTGTAATATAAAATTCCCCTACATGAAAAAAACTCTATTAATTTGTTTTTGTGTAGTAGGCTTTTGCTTACAGGCACAAACTTACAGTGAAAAAGACTTCAAACAGACTGTTGCACAGGTAAACACCGCTAAAACAGAAAGTGATTACGAAACCATTTTCCAAAAGTTTTCAACGTTCACTTCCTCGAAACCCTCGGAAAAGTGGGAGGCGTATTATTATGCCGCTCTTTCTGCGTATCTGAAAGCAGAATTACAGCTTAAGAAAACACCTTCTGCAGACGTTTCAAATGTGAGCGCCCTTGCCGGAAAATATGCAAAAGGCGGTCTCTCTGATTCTAAGAGCAACAATGCCGAAAGTGATATTTTGTTCGGCCTGATTGCACTTCAGAAAGCTCAGATTAAGGGAGCAAAAGATGTTAAAAGTAACATGGATATTGCTTCGCAAATGATCGCTAAAGCTGAAGCCGTAACACCAGAAAATCCAAGATTAGCTATTCTTAAGGCTAAATTAGCGGAAATGTCCGGTAATAAAGAAAGTGCTGAAAAGTTGTTTAAAAAGGCATTGACGGGACTTGAAACGAAAAGCACGTCTTCTTCTGCACCAAGCTGGGGCAGACAGCTGATTCCATCTATGAATTAATCTTCGGATTAAAAACTTTAAAACAACTAAAAAATGAAAAAAGCTCTATATATTTTTTTAATTTTAATTTCCCAGAGCTTTTTCGCCCAGTCCAGTTCAGATTGCGGCGGAAATGTGCAGGTCTGCGGAAATACTCCAATATCCTTCACGCCTACGGGGCCTGGTAGTGTGATGGAAACCCTGGGCGGCTGTCTGGGCGTTGAACACTTTTCCATCTGGTACACCTTTACCATTGCCACTTCAGGTACATTAACTTTTGTGATTAACCCGAATAATTTTACAGACGATTACGACTGGGCTGTATACGGACCAAACGTGAGTTGTGGAAGTTTAGGAGCGCCTATCAGATGTAATTATTCTGCAGATGACGGACCTACCGGTCTTAATACAACCGCAACCAATACTTCATCTGGCGCAGGGGGCTCGGCATTTTGCTCAAGCATGAATGTAGTTGCAGGACAAACCTATTATCTCCTTGTAGATAATTTCTCATCAAGTGCGAACGGTTTCGTATTATCCTGGGGAGGAAGCGCTACGCTTGTTTCGCCATTCAACAGTGCATTTCAGCCGTATCCTTTTATAGAACCTGGAACTCCGGGACCTACAGCTAACTCTCCGAGAGAAGTTGTAGTATGTTCAAATCCTGCTGTATTTAATTTTACAACCCTTACTGCAGGTATCGTGAATAACAATCCTAACTTTAACGTATCGTATTATTATAACCAAAATGATGCGATCTCAGGAAATAATCCGATTACAACACCTATTACGGTAAATACAACAGACACTTATTATTATGCGATTACCTATACGGAGCCTGGTGCTCCGGCTACCGCAATCAACAGGTGTAGAATTCCCGGAAAATTTAAATTTATACAAAAAGCTATTACAGGAACCAATATAACATTAACGAAGTGTAACAATAACAACCAGGGAACTGCTGTTTTTGACCTCACTACAGCAAATGTGAACGGTGATCCTGCGGTTACCAGAAAGTATTATCCTACATTGCAGGATCTTAATGCAGGTACTAATGAAATTACCAATCCATATCAGTACGTTTCTGCAGGAGGTGATGTCTATGTATTGCTGACTTCACCATTTGGGTGTAAAGCGACCGCAAAGATTACATTAACTTTCTTCCCTGTAGTAACGGTAACAGAAGCAACGCTTAGATCTTGTTTCATTGAGACAAATCCTGCCACTGCTTCTTTCAACCTTACTGTAGCCCCTGTAACTACGCAAACCGGAGTTAAAACATATTACCCTTCTTTAGCTGATGCCGTTGCAGGAACCAACCAGATTGCCAACCCAAGCACATACATTTCTCCAACCGGAGTAGTGTTTATAAAAGTAACAGACGCAAACGGTTGTTATGCTGTTGCGAAAGTAAACCTTATCGTATTACCACCGGTATATTCTAATACGCTTGATGATAAGATCATTTGTATAGAAGACACCACAACGCTGGATGCAGGACCTGGATTCGCAGGATACAAATGGAGTACCGGAGCCACAACACAGACAATTAATAATGTTACTGTGGGTACCTATTGGGTGGAGCTTAAAACAGGAGACTGTGTTACAAAACAAACCGTAAAAGTTTATCCTTCCGATCAGCCGGTTATCTCTAATATCGATATTGCCAATAATACTGTTACCGTGAATGCTATAGGTGGAACTGCCCCTTATAAATATTCTCTTGATGGTATCAACTGGCAGGATTCAAACATTTTCACCAATGTTCCAAGAGGAGATAATTCAATATATGTAAAGGACGGATATGACTGTGACCCTATTACAATTAGTGTAGTTGTTCCTAATCTTGTTAATGTGATTACCCCAAATGGAGACGGTGTTAATGATGTGATTGATTATTCGGCATTGGCAGGTAAGCAAAACTTAATACTCAGCATCTTCGACAGATATGGTGTAAAAGTAGCACAAGCCGATAAGTCTAACGGATATAAGTGGGACGGAACCACAGGCGGCAAGAAAGTATCTACCGGAACCTATTGGTATACTGTAACATGGAACGAAAATGACAAGAAAAATACACCATTTAAATTCTCAGGATGGGTAATGGTGAAAAATAGAGAATAAAGTAATAAACAACGAAGAAAAACCGCTTTCTCAAGCGGTTTTTTTCACATGAAATCTAAATAAATATAAAAATCATTTCTAATGAAGAAAGTACTATTACTGACTGTTTTATTTTTCTCACAAATGATCTTTTCACAGTCTGACTGTGTAACCGCTATTGCGGTTTGTGGAAATTCAGGCCAGTCATATACACCAAGCGGACATGGCGTTACACAGGAAAGCCCGCTGGGAGGATGTCTTTCAACTGAACATTTTTCCGTATGGTACAAATTTACCATTGCAACGGGAGGCACGCTCACTTTCGTAATCAATCCCAATGCTACAGGTACAAGTACAGATTATGATTGGGCTGTTTATGGACCTAATGTACAGTGCGGAGCACTGGGATTACCGGTAAGATGTTCCTTTTCTGCAGGCGGAGGGCCTACAGGGCTTAACATGACTTCTCTGGATACATCCGAAGGCGCAGGCACCGATAACTTAGGCAACCCTTCAGATCGTTTTGTAAAATACATGGACGTTCTGCCTGGCGAGACGTACTATCTTATTGTAGATAACTTCTCATCAAATACCACAGGTTTTGCTTTACAATGGGGAGGAACTGCAACTCTTGCATCTCCTTTTACAGATCCCAATTTAACACCAAATCCTTTTGTTCCGCCTGGTACTCCAAGCGCAACACCGAACGGACCTAACGAAATTGTACAATGTCAGCTTCCTACAACATTTGATTTCAGTACTCTTAGTGCCGGAATCATTAACGGGAATCCAAACTTCCAGGTTACTTATCATTACAATTTAAATGATGCTATTACTGGAGCCAACCCGATCACGACACCAATTACGATAAACGGTACGACTATTTATTATTACAGTATTCATTATCAGGATCCGGCGAATCCGAATAACCCTATCAACAGCTGTACCCAGACCGGTTCAATTAAATTTGTTCCCGGAAATATCGTTACCAATAATGCTACACTCACTACATGTAACTACAATAATTCAGGTACAGGTGTATTTAATCTGACAACAGCAGTTGTATATGGACCGACAACCGGTGTTACCAAGAAATACTATCCTACTTTGGCGGATATGAATGCAGGGACCAATGAAATTACCAATCCTGCCGCATATTCATCTACAGCCCCGAAAATCATTTATGTAAAGATCAGTACAGATCAGGGATGTTATGGAAGTGCACAGATTTCACTGCAGTTTTTTGCTCCGCTTCCGGCAGTAAACGTTACACTTAAAGCTTGTAACAATAACAATGCAGGAACGGCTCTTTTTGATCTTACTGCAGCAAACGTATATCCTCCGGGAAATGTTACCAAAAAATATTATCTTAGTCAGGCAGATCTGAATGCCGGTACCAATGAAATTACAAATCCTGGAAACTATACCTCTGCAGCTCCTAAGACAATTTATGTACAGGTAAGAAATGCAGATGGATGTACCGGACAGTCAGAGATTTCTTTACAATACCTTCCGGTTGTAACAGTAACAGAAGCAACATTAGAATCTTGTTTTATTGAAACAGCAGTCAATACAGCATCTTTTGATCTTACTCAGGCAAATGTAACCTCCCAGACAGGGGTTGTAAAAGCGTATTTTAAAACACAGGCTGATGCATTGGCCGGCGTTAACCCGATTGCAAACCCTTCTAATTATATATCAACAACTACAACGATATATACTACCGTAACCAACGCAAACGGCTGTTTTGCTATTGCTAAAGTAAATCTTAAAGTTTTACCTCCGGTAACATCAAGCGTTCTTAAGGACAAGATTATCTGTATTGAAGATAAGACTACTTTAGATGCAGGACCTGGATTTGATGGTTACGAATGGAGTACAGGAGCTACTACACAATCTATTTCAAATGTAACAGCTGGTGCTTATTGGGTTAAACTGAAAACAGGAAAATGCTGGACATTGCAGCCGGTAAAAGTAAATGCGTCCGCACAACCGGTAATTACCAATATCGAAATCACAAACGATTCATTCACGGTAACTGTAAACGGAGGAAAAGGGCCTTACCAATACTCACTTGACGGTGTTAACTGGCAGGACTCAAATGTATTCACAGGACTTCCGAGAGGTGAAAACAAGGTATATGTGAAGGATTCTTATGATTGTAATCCGATCAGCGTTCAGGTAACGGTTCCGAATCTGCTTAATGCTATCACTCCAAACGGAGACAACAAAAATGATTATATAGATTATTCAGCATTGTCTTATAAGAAAAATGTTGTATTCACAGTATATGACAGATACGGAAACATGCTTTACCGTGCCGATAAGATCAGAAACTACACCTGGGATGGAACTTCCAACGGTAAGAAAATCGTAACCGGAACTTACTGGTACACGATTACATGGACCGAAAACGATAAAAACAATACCGAAACCAAGTACAGCGGATGGGTATTGGTAAAAAATATTGATTAATTAATAAATTAATTTTCAAGCACTTAAATCACCTCTGTTAAGGGGTGATTTTTTTATGCACATCAACACAAAACCTCACTCTCATTATATTTTAACAATGTTGTGTTCATAAATTGTTGAATACTATTTTTTAATTGCTTTTCAAAAAAACTATCTTTGCAGAACTATGGCGCAGAAAGAAACATTATCTTCATTGACGAACGGAAACTTTGCAAAAGAACTCTCCATTGCTGACGGTAAAATGCCGCCCAATGCCCTGGATTTCGAAAGGCTGGTAATCGGAACCTTTTTAATTGACAAAAAGGGTCTGGACCATTCTATTGACTTACTGACACCGGAAGTTTTTTATGATCCGAGACATCAGGTAATTTTTTCTACCATTTTAAAACTTTACGAAGGCAACCAGCCGGTGGATTTAATGACCATTATTCAGGATCTGAAGAAAGAAGGCAGACTTAATCTGGCGGGTGGGGACAGCTATATCATTGATCTTACTATGGGGGTCAGTTCATCTGCCCATATTGAGTACCATGTTCGTGTTATTCTGGAAAAATATATTTTAAGAAGTTTAATTAATGTATCTGCAAACGTTATCGATGCTGCGTATAAAGAATCAACCGACGTTTTTGAACTTTTGGATAAAGCCGAACAGTCATTTTTCGAAATTACCAACGGAACCATCAAGAAAGGATTTGATACGGCCAATTCTTTAGTAAAGCAGGCTATTGAAACCATCAAATCTTTAAAAGATAAAGAAGGTCTTTCCGGAGTTCCTTCAGGATTCCGTGATGTAGATAAAGAAACCGGGGGATGGCAGAATTCTGACCTTATCATTATTGCGGCACGTCCGGCAATGGGAAAAACGGCATTCCTTCTTTCCATGGCAAGAAACATTGCGGTAGGACACAAAATTCCGATGGCCCTGTTCTCTCTCGAGATGGCATCTGTACAGCTTATTACCAGGATGATCGCTTCCGAAACAAGAATTTCTTCCGAAAAATTAAGAAAAGGAACTCTGGATGATGAAGAATGGCAGAGACTGTTCTCCAACGTATCCGAGCTGGAAAATGCCCCTTTGTATATTGATGAAACTCCTTCTCTTTCTATATTCGATTTCCGTGCAAAATGCCGAAGACTGGTAATGCAGCATGGGGTACGCCTTATCATGGTCGATTATCTTCAGCTGATGACAGCCGGAGGTGGCGGAAAAGGTACTGGAAACCGTGAGCAGGAAATCTCCATGATTTCACGATCCCTCAAGGCCATCGCAAAAGAACTTAACGTTCCGGTAATTGCTCTTTCACAGCTTTCCCGTAGTGTGGAAACACGTCCCGGAAAAAGACCTCAGCTTTCCGACCTTAGGGAATCCGGAGCGATTGAGCAGGATGCGGACATCGTATCATTTATCTTCAGACCGGAATATTATAAAATCACCGTTTGGGATAATGATGAAGAAGGTCAGGAAACTTCAACAGAAAACCAGGCAGAGCTTATTATTGCCAAGCACAGAAATGGTGCAACGGCCGATGTACGATTGTCTTTCTTAAAACACTTTGCGAAATTCGGGGATATTGAAGCTGCTTTTGATGGAGGAATGGGTGGCGGATACCCTTCCAATTTCGGATCTTCTGAACCTAGCGGTTTTGATAAGATTAAAACGACCATCCAGCCGGGAGCAGCGTTTGACCTTCCGAGCAATTCTCAGGTTTCAGGGTCTTCCATGAATGATTTTGATGACGATGACGATTTTCCTTTTTAAAAATTTAAGCTAAGATTGATATAACTTTTAAATCTAAATTTTAGCCCTAATCTACCTCATGAAAATAGAAATATACACCGACGGAGCATGCAGCGGAAATCCCGGAAAAGGCGGATATGGAATTCTCATGCGGGTACCCGAAAAAAATTACCAGAAAACGTTTTCGAAGGGATTCAGGAAAACTACCAACAACAGAATGGAGCTCCTTGCCGTAATTACGGCTCTGGAAAAACTGAAATCTCCCGAAAACGATATCCACATTTACACCGACAGCAAGTATGTTGCCGATGCTATTAACCAAAACTGGCTTGCCGGATGGATAAAAAGGGGATGGAAAAATGTGAAAAATCCTGATCTCTGGCAAAGATTTGTAGTATTGTATAATCTTCACAAGCCAAAAATGCACTGGATCAAAGGTCATGCAGGACATTTTGAAAATGAACTGTGTGATAAACTCGCCGTAACCGCCTCATCTTCAGCAGACTTAGCTATTGACACCTATTTCGAAAACCTTGAAAAGAATTCTCTTTTTTAATTTATATTCAAACTAAATACGAATAAAAACCATTCAGCATTTCTCTCCATAACTTATCATTTATTATAAAATAACCATTAAATTCAGCAAAATTAACATTAAATATATATTTATTGATTAGGATTTAATATCTTTGACACGTCTAAATCTAAGTGTCTAATAAATGAGTAAAAAAATCTACCTCTTTTTATTGGTAAATCTGTTGCTTCTTTTTCCGCAATATGTTTTATCACAAACTTATCAGCTAACAGGAAGCCCTGTAAATACCACGGGATGGACGATGGTAGCCCCCACTGTAGTCAATACAGATTTCGTACAGCTGACTCCCGACACCAATAACCAATCCGGCTCAATCCGGCTGAACGATCCCATCAACCTTAAATATTGCGATAAATGGAGAGTGGAATTCGATTTCCGAATGGATTCTAATCAAACCGCAAATGGAGACGGCATTGCATTCTGGTATCTTGCCAACCCACCGGTGGCCAGCGTACTGGGCTCAGGTCTTGGAGTTTCACAAAATGCCGTAGGATTTATTGTAGGATTAGATACCTACAACAATACTACCACAGCGGTGATGAGCAAAGTACATGTTGCTTACGGCCAGGTTGCCAATACTACGGATAACAATAATGTAGAATTCTTCAATGTTGCCGGGAGCTCATTTCACTCACCGGATATGAATACTACCCTTCCTTTCCAGGGAACAACTTACAAGCATGTAGAAGTAACCGCACAGGTAGATCCTGCTGCACCGGCGAACTGGATTGTGAAAATCACTATCGACGGAAACTTAATCTGTAACCAATCTTTTGCACCATCAGGAACCGCAGCTTCAATGACTGTTGGTTATTTCGGGTTTTCAGCTTCCACAGGAGGGAACAGATCAAGACATTCTATTAAAAATGTAAAAGTTTATATTGACAAAGTAGCCCTTAATCAGACTACGGTAACCGATACTTTCTGCCCTAATCCGTCAACCGGCCAAGGAACAGCAAATTTAACGAGCTATCAGAATCAGTTTGTTGCAAATCCTGCCAACTATACTTTTTCATACAGTGTATCAGGCACTCCGATTACAAACCCTGCTAATTATCAGTTTAGTGCCAATACAACTGTTTCTGTATTGGTCAAAGATAATTCCGGATTATTGTGTGATAACCCGGATGGTAAGATCCAGCTCAATCTGTCACCATTTACTGCAACTCCAGCCACGCTTACTGCATGTAATAACAATAACGCCGGAACAGCCACCTTTAACCTCACTTTAGCGAACGTTAACGAACCCGCAGGTTCCACAAAAAAATATTACAAAACATTAGCAGACATGAATGCAGGGATTGAAATTCCGAACCCAGCAAATTATGTTTCGGCAGCGGGTACTGTATACGTAAAAGTAACCACGCCATTAGGATGCGTGGGTTCTGCGCCTATTACGCTGGCTTTCTTCCCACCAATCGTATCAAATGATGCCACGATAGAATCATGCTTTATAGAGAATGCTCCTACAACAGCATCATTCGATCTTACGCAGGCAAATGTAACTTCAGCATCGGGTATTACGAAGAAATATTTCAAAACGGAAGCTGATGCACTTGCAGGTACCAATGAAATTGTGCCGGCAAACAATTATATTTCGACATCGTCTACCGTGTATGTAAGAATTACCAATCTTGCAGGCTGTTTCGTTATTGTTAAAATAACGCTTAAAGTTTTACCTCCTGTTTATTCTTCAGTACTGAAAGACCAAATCATTTGTATCGATGATAAAACCACTTTGGATGCAGGCCCGGGATTTGACGCCTATTTATGGAGCACAGGAGCTACCACCCAATCTGTTCAAAATATTACACCCGGTCTGTATTGGGTAAAGCTAAAAACAGGAAGATGTACAGCCATGCAGATGGTAAAGGTAAACTCTTCACCCCAGCCGGTTATTGCCACTATTGACATTACTAACAATACCATTACCGTAAATGTAAAAGGTGGAAAAGGACCTTACCAATATTCGCTCGATGGGATAAACTGGCAGGATTCGAATGTATTTACCGGACTTGCGAGAGGCGAAGTCAAAGTATTTGTAAAAGACACCTACGACTGCACTCCGATTCAGGTACAGATTACCGTTCCAAATCTCATTAATGCCATTACTCCGAACGGAGATAATGTGAATGATGTAATTGATTATTCTGCATTGGCTTACAAGAAAAATCTTGTTTTCACAATATTCGACAGATACGGAAACAAGCTTTACCAGGCTGACAAAATAAGAAATTATAAATGGGACGGAACAACAGGCGGTAAAAAAGTAATCACCGGTACCTACTGGTACACCATCACCTGGAATGAAAACGATAAAAACAACACACAGACCACTTACAATGGCTGGGTATTGGTAAAAAACAGAGAATAATAATTTACATTAAGATCACTCCATCATGGGGTGGTCTTTTTTTAGCCCTATAAAAACATTCTTCAAAAAAACATAAATGAGCAGTAAAAACATATCATTTAATAACCAATCACCTCATGAAAAACAATCTGCTCTCTTATTTCTTCTTAATTTTCATTTGCTTATCCGGCAAAATTTCTGCGCAGACTTATCAGCTTACCGGTAATCCTGTAAACGTTACAGGTTGGGATCTTGTTTCCAGCGCTGTTATAAACACAGATTTTATACAGCTGACCCAGGATGTCGGCAATCAGTACGGGGCCATCAAACTTCAGGACCCCATTAACCTTAAATATTGTGACAAATGGAAGGTAGAATTCGATTTCAGGATCGATGGAAACGGAACCGCACAGTATGGAAGAGGCGACGGCTTCACCTTTTGGTATCTGGCGAATCCTCCAACCGGATTTATTTCGGGAGGTGGTCTTGGAATTCCGGCAAACGCTAACGGACTGATGGTGGGATTTGATATTTTCAACAATTCTACTGAAGGCCAGATGAGTAAAGTCCACGTTTTATACGGAACCAATAATGGCTTAAACAACAATATAGAATATAATACCACCCCGGGAAGCACATTCCATTCGCCAGATCTGAATCCTACACAACCTTTCGTAGGTTCAACATATAAACATGTTGAAGTAAACGGAGAAACAGATCCTGCCAATCCCACCAACTGGCTTATTAAAATAAGAATAGACGGCGTCCTGATTGCAGACCAGTCTTTTGCTCCTTCCGGAGGTGCTATTGGTATGACGACAGGGTATTTCGGTTTCTCTGCAGCGACAGGAGGAGCAAGTGCAAGACACTCTATTAAAAATGCAAAAATCTATATCGATAAAGTTCCGATATTAACCAATACAATCAATCCTTTTGTTTGTGTAAATCCTGCCACAGGAAACGGATCGGTAGATTTAACTTCCTTCCAGAACCAGTTTGTAACCAATCCTTCAAACTACGTATTCTCTTATTTTGGGCCGGGCGGAACACCGATTACCAACCCGTCCGATTATCAGTATTCTGCAGGAACGACGACGATTACCGTTGTAGTAAAAGACCCTTCCTCTACGCTGTGCGACAATGGGGACGGAACTATTGTGCTTACGCCAAGTCCTTTTGCAGCTAATGATGTGACGCTTACCGGATGTAATAACAATAATACAGGAGGAGCCGTATTTGATCTTACCTCAGCCGCATTATCATCAGTTCCCGGAAGTACGTCTGTATTTTACAATACCATGTATGACCTTACCAATCATAATAACCCGATCACCAATCCTTCCGCTTTCCTTTCCCCGGCAGCAACAATTTATGCACAGGTAACTACGCCACAGGGATGTACAGATGTAGCACAAATAACATTGGCGCTTTTCCCTATTGTAGAAGTTCAGGAAGCAACATTAAGAACCTGCTCCATCGAAAGCAATCCCTCAACAGGATTATTTAATCTTACCACAGCTCCCGTAACCACCCAGAGCGGAACCGTGAAACAGTACTATCCATCCTTAACAGACGCACAAAACGGAACTAACGGAATCGCAAACCCTTCATCGTATATCTCTCCAAACGGAGTCGTTTATATTAAGGTTTCAAACGGAAACGGATGTTATGCCATCGCTAAAGTTAACCTTATCGTGATTCCTCCGGTGTTCTCGGCTACTCTTGATGATAAGATCATTTGTATGGAAGATACTACAACTTTGGATGCAGGACCCGGATTTACGGGCTACGAATGGAGCACAGGTGCAACGACTCAGTCGATTTCAAATGTTGGAGTGGGCACCTATTGGGTGAAACTGAAGACAGGAGACTGCGTTGTTACACAGCCAGTGAAGGTCTATGCTTCAGAACAGCCCGTAATTTCAAATGTTGATATTTCAACTAATACCGTTACAATATATGCGATGGGAGGCACCGCACCGTATAAATATTCTACCGATGGAATCAACTGGCAGGATTCTAATGAATTCACAAATATACCACGCGGGGATTTAAAGGTTTACGTAAAAGATGCTTACGACTGTCAGCCGATTGACATCACAGTTGTCGTACCAAATATCATTAACGTGATTACCCCTAACGGAGACGGTGTGAATGATGGAATTGATTATTCAGCACTTGCAGGAAAGCAAAATCTTATTTTTAATGTTTTCGACCGATACGGCGCATTGATTCATAAAGCAGACAAAACCAACCGCTATCGATGGGACGGAACCATGGGAGGAAGAAAGGTTCCTACGGGAAGTTACTGGTATTCTGTTTCATGGAATGAAAATGATAAGAAAAATACTCCCGTTAAATATTCAGGTTGGATACTTGTAAAAAACAGGGATTAACCTGTAAAACAATATTATGTGTAATAGTTTCGGCGGCCTTTCAGGCCGCCGAAACTTTTGCATCACCCATGGCCAAACCTTCAAGGTTATAAAAACCTTGAAGATTCTATAACACCTATAATAATCACACGGTAATAATTTAGCATATTTCCTGTTAAAACCGAATTTATTCATGTTCAATCCTTAAATTTGTCTTATGAATTATTTGGAAGCTTTAAGCAGAAGATATTCTGTAAAAAAATTTAACAACGAAATTATCCCCCGGGAAGCGTTGCATAATATTCTGGAGTCCGGGAAATTATCGGCCAGCTCACTGGGCCTTCAGCCTTACAAAATCCTTGTTGTGGAAAGTAAGGAAATGAAAGAAAAACTGATTCCTGCATTTTACAATCCATCCCAGATCTCAACATGCTCCCATCTGATTGTCATTGTATCGAAAAAATCCTTGGATGAAAATTATGTCAACGGTTATTTCAGACATATTTCAGAAGTGAGACAAACTCCGTCGGAAAAACTTGACCTTTTCAGAAACAGCATCAATCAGCATATTAATCAAAAAACTCAGGACGAAATTTTCAACTGGGCAGAAAAACAATCTTATATTGTACTGGCAAACCTTATGTATGCTGCTGCGATGGAAAGTATAGATACCTGTCCTATGGAAGGCTTCCGTCCTGATCTTATCGAAGAAATTTTAGAAATAAATCCTGAGACTGAAAAAGTAACCGTCACCCTCGCTTTAGGCTACCGATCAGAGGAAGATCATTTCCAACACATGAAAAAAGTAAGAAAACCAAACGAAAAATTGTTTAAATTTATTTAATTATTTAGACGATTGTCTTAAACTAAGGATATGATAAAAGCGGATGTATTAGTAATCGGTTCCGGGATTTCGGGACTTTCCTATGCTATTAAAGTTTCTGAGCAGCTTCCTGATGCCAAAATAATTATTGTAACAAAATCCGATGAGGATGAGAGCAATACCAAATATGCACAAGGCGGTCTTGCGGTCGTTACAGACTCTAAAAACGATAATTTCGACAAACATATTGAAGACACCATGCGCGCCGGAGACGGCGAAAACAAGCGTGATGTTGTAAAAATGGTTGTGACGGAAGCTCCGGCAAGATTCAATGAAATCGTGGAATGGGGCGCCAACTTCGATATGAAAAACGGAGAATTCGCGTTAGGAAGAGAAGGCGGCCACACCGAAAACCGAATCGTACACCATAAAGATATTACGGGTTTCGAGATCGAAAGAGCTCTTCTGGAAACAGCTAACAAAAGCAGTAATATTGAAATCCTGGATCATCATTATGTTATTGATATCATTACCCAGCATCACGTTCCGGGAAAAGAACTGAATGAAGGAGACATCCACTGTTACGGCGCTTATATTTTAGATGAAAAATCTAAAAAAATAAAAAAAATTACATCGAAAATAACATTAGTAGCAACAGGAGGAGCTGGACATGTGTACAAAAACACTACCAATCCCACGATTGCTACAGGAGACGGAATCGCTTTTGTAGCCAGAGCAAAAGGAAAAGTTTCCAACATGCAATATTACCAGTTTCATCCTACCGCATTATATAGTAAAATTGACGGAATGCTTTTTCTGATTTCCGAAGCCGTTCGTGGTGACGGAGCAAAATTAAGAACAAAAAGAGGTGAAAAATTCATGCATAAATATGATGAGCGTGAAGAACTGGCCTCTCGCGATATCGTAGCAAGAGCCATTGATGCCGAAATGAAAATTACCGGTGATGAATATGTAGGGCTGGACTGCCGCGAAATGAACCATGAAAAATTCCTTGAACATTTTCCCAATATTTACAAAAAATGTAAAGAAGAAGGAATTGATCCTTTCAAACAGCTGATTCCGGTAGTTCCTGCCTGCCACTACCTGATGGGAGGAATTGAAGTAGACAAAGACGGACAGTCTTCCATCAGAAATCTTTTTGCAGTAGGAGAATGTACCAACTCAGGACTTCACGGCGCCAACAGACTGGCATCCAATTCATTGCTTGAAGGATTGGTTTTCGGGCATAATGCTGCCATTAAAACTGTTGAGCTTTTAAATGAAAACCATTTTAATTTTGATGATCTCAAAGCTGTACCGGAATGGAATGAGGAAGGAATGAAAATCATGGATGAAATGGTGATCGTTTCCTACCTTAGGAAGCAGCTTCAGGAAATGATGAGCGATCTTGTAGGTATTGTACGAAGCAACCGCCGCCTCAATATGGCGCTTCAGAAACATCAGGAAATTGCCGCTGCCGTAGATGAAATCTATCACTATTCTATCTTATCCCCACAGCTTTCGGAATTGAGAAATTTAACCACCGTAGCACACCTCATCATCACTCAATCCATGGAAATGAAAGAGAACAAAGGAGCTTTTTATAATAAAGATCTGGCTTAGAACTTAAAACAGAATATGGAAATCTTCAGTCTGAGAATTCTAACGATCGTCAATATTTTATCTGTTTTAGGAATATTATTGATTTTTCTCATTTTTACAATATTGATGTTCCTCACTTTCGGAAGTAAACATGATGATGTACTATATTTTCTAGGATGGATGTTCATTTTAGCTTCTGTGTCTTTTGGATTTAAATTTTTTAATTGCTTAAAAAAAATTATCATTTCCAAAGCTAAGTATTCTCTTCCATTGAATTTGATATGCAATATTCTTAAAATCGGAAAGCCATATTATTTCGGAAAAGAAACATTTAATCTTGATGAAATCATTAATGACAATAAGCTTACTTTAACGTTTTATTACATCAACAATCATCAACATCCTATTTTACAATTCAATAAAGATAAACTGATTTTTCATAATCAGGAATACGACTGGAAAAGCCTACATTGGAAATATTTTCTTTATTCAAAAACGCCTTACTGGAACGGACGAAGAGATGGCAAATATGTGATAGAATTTACAGGATCCAATCAAGATAATATCCGCATAAAAAATAAAATAGAGTTTGAAAAAATAAAAGCTAAAGAAAATGAAGTAATTTTGCTTTTTATCATTCACGATTTGTTATTCGGAACAAAAGCATCTTACTATTACTAATTTTAAAAATATGAAAAGACCTGCATACGTTACAGATAAAGCTTTAAAACAATTTATAAAAAATGCTCTGGAAGAAGATATTCAGGACGGAGACCACTCTACCCTTTCCACCATTCCCAAAAACCTGGAACAAAGCGCCAAGCTTCTGGTAAAGCAGGACTGCATTATTGCAGGAGTAGAATTGGCTAAAATTATATTTAAAACTTTTGATAAGAATCTCAAAATTGAGACTTTCGTAAAAGATGGCGATGCCGTAAAAATTGGAGATATAGCTTTCATCGTAACAGGAAGCGCAAGATCGATTCTTTCTACTGAAAGACTGGTTTTAAACTGCATGCAGAGAATGAGCGGGATTGCAACCCTTACGCATGACTGGGATTCCCGTCTTGTCGGCACCAAAACCAAGCTTCTGGATACCAGAAAAACGACTCCCAATTTCAGGATCTGCGAAAAGTGGGCGGTAGCTATCGGTGGAGGAACCAATCATCGGTATGGATTGTATGACATGATCATGCTGAAAGACAATCATATTGATTACAACGGAAGCATCACCAATGCCGTAAAAATGGCGAAGGATTATATCAAAAAAAATAAGAAAAAACTCAAAATTGAGGTTGAAACCAGAAATCTTGAAGAAGTGCAGGAAGCTATCAAAGCAAAAGTTGACAGAATTATGCTTGATAATATGGATGTAAAAATGATGAAGGAAGCTGTTAAGATGATCAACGGCTCATGTGAAACCGAAGCATCCGGCGGAATTACCCGGGATCAGCTTAAGGAAATCGCATCCACAGGAGTTACTTATATTTCTGCAGGGGCATTAACGCACTCCGCCGAAAATATGGATCTCAGCCTTAAAGCCGTTAAATAAAGATGAATTTTTAATAAAAATAAATATGTTTTGTTAAAAATTCAATAATGTGATTTTTTTCATGTGATATTTCAAATATTATTCAATACATTGTAAATCAGAAATATAGAGCTTATTAAGATTGAGTAAAAATTAACATAAAGTTAATATTAGTTAAATTTTATTTACCGAATTTTGCAGAAAATTTAAATCTAACTATTACTAACGATTATGAAATTAATCAACAAATCGATGCTAACGGCGATAATCACATTATCCACAGCTAGCGTCTATTACGCTCAACAGGTTCAGGACACTGTGGATACAAGGTCTAAAGACATTGAACAAGTTGTACTAACCGGAGTTGCTGACATTGCAAAAGAGAGAAAAACTCCTGTAGCAGTTTCAACAATCAAAGAAGCTCAGATTGTACAAAGATTAGGAAATCAGGAATTTCCGGAGATCTTAGCGACAACTCCATCTGTTTATGCTACAAAAGGCGGAGGTGGTTTTGGAGATGGCCGCTTGAACGTTAGAGGTTTTGACACTAACAATACGGCTGTAATGATTAATGGAGTACCTGTTAACGATATGGAAGGAGGTACTGTTTATTGGTCTAACTGGGCAGGACTTTCTGATGTAACTTCTGCCATGCAGATACAAAGAGGTTTAGGGGCTTCAAAACTAGCCATTGCTTCTGTTGGAGGTACAATTAATATTATTACAAGAGCTGCAGACAAAAAGAGAGAAGGTAATGTAACTCTAGGCGTTGGTAATGATGGTTATCTTAAAACTTTATTTTCTTATAATACAGGAAAGTCCGCAAAAGGCTGGTCAACTTCATTTTTAATGTCAAGAACAGCTGGAGCAATGTACATAGATGGATCTGATTTTGAAGCGTACAACTATTATTTTGCTTTAGGTTATCAGCCAAATAAAAAACATGATTTCCAGTTTACCTTTACAGGAGCTCCACAATGGCATAATCAGACTTTTAATAATACCATTGCTACAGATTTAGACATGGGCGACGGTAGATTAGACGGAGTTTTGTCTGATAAACCAAATAGAAGATACAATTCAAACTGGGGATATTTAAATGGGCAGCAGTTTTCACAATCTGTGAATTATTACAGTAAGCCTGTTGCATCCATCAACTGGGATTGGAATATTTCTGAAAAATCAAAACTATCTACCGTAGGTTATGCCTCTTGGGGTAGAGGTGGTGGAACCGGAATTTTAGGTTCTATCAACGGAAAAGGGATTAATGCATTACCAAAAACTGCAGATGGTCTAATTCGTTTTGATGACATTTATGCTTGGAATACAGGACAAACAGTTGCTGATTTCGGAGCGAATAATAAAACTCCATTCGTCGGAACAAGTTCTAATGGTATTACAAGAAGAGCCAGTGTAAATTCACACGACTGGTATGGTATTTTATCCAATTTCCAACATAAAGTAAACGAAAATTGGAACTTCTCAGTAGGTTTGGATGCAAGATACTACTATGGTTATCACCCAGGTCTTGTTACCGATTTCTTAGGAAACAGAGAATACCGTGAAGCAGGAAACTTCAATCAATATCCATATTATACGGTGACACAATCTTATGCTGCAGAACCTTCAGCAAATCCATTTGCAGCTGCTGTAAAAGACAAATCGCAGATTGTATATAGAAATTATGACGGTAGAGTTCTTTGGGGAGGAGTTTTCGGACAATTGGAATATACCAATGACAAAATTTCGGCATTTGTTCAAGGTTCTGCATCAGAGCAAAGCAATCAGAGAATTGACAACTGGGTAGGAACACAAGATCTTTATGCAGTAGTAAACGGCACAAACACTCTTATTGCAAGCCACTTACAACAAGGACAGGAAGTTAGCAGAACTACAGAACAGAAGTTTAGATTTGGGTATAATGCAAAAGCAGGTGTGAATTATAATATTGATGAACAGCACAATGTTTTTGTGAATGTTGGTATTTATTCTAAACAGCCAAACCAAAATGCTATTTTCCCTTATAATTTACCAACAAAAACATTTGGTTCTTTATACCAACAGATCGAAAATAAAGATATAAGAAACGAGAAAGTATCTTCTGCTGAAATCGGTTATGGATTCAAAAGTGGGAAATTCAGAGCAAACCTAAATGGTTACTATACAGATTGGAAAGATAGATTTGTTCGTGTTACAGGTATTACCTACCCTACTACTAATGGAGCTACTGCCACAAATGGTACTGCAAGTTTGACAGGTGTACGAGAAGTTCACATGGGTATTGAATTAGAAACGTTCTACAAACCTTTAAACTGGTTGGAATTCAACGGAATGTTATCTCTAGGAAACTGGAAATACAAAAACAACCCAACAGGAAGGATAGCTGATGTAAATGGTGATCCAGTTACAACAAACGGAAAAGATGAAGTTGTTCTCGCTTTGGATGGGTTAAAAGTTGGGGATGCTGCGCAAACAACTACTGCAATAGGAGCGACAGTTAAGCCTGTTAAAAATCTTGATATTTTCGGAACATGGAGATATTATGATAATTTGTACGGAACATTCAGCATCAATAATAGTTTTATTATTCAAAATGGAAACATTCCTGCTGCAAGAGCAGAAAAAGGATCTTTAAAAGCGCCTTCTTATAATCTGACAGATGTTGGAGCTTCCTATACATTTAATTTGAAAAACGGTAGCAGGCTAATAATTACAGCGAATGTTTATAACTTATTCGACACTACATATATTTCAGATTTGAGATCATCAGTTAAGAAAACATTCTCAGATTTCAAAACTGGTTCAAATACAGATGCCCAGGCACAAGCATTGTTAGATGCCTATAATGCAAACTCCAAGAATTTCTACAAAGGTTTAGATATTAGCAACAACGTTTATTTCGGATTCGGAAGAACGTGGGCTGCATCACTTTCTTATAGATTCTAAGATCTAACTAATAAAACATTAGATTTTCTAAATATCAATCCCGGCTTTTCGCCGGGATTTTTGCTATATTTGTGTACTTTAAAAAAGAAAAAATTAGGATATGGATTTTTACAAAATTTTCCTTAGCGCCCATAAAGGCTTTGGGTATTTAGAATTAGTTTTAGTAGCTTTATTTACGATTGCCCTTTTAACAGTAATGTTCGGATTCAGCGGTAAAGTGAACAAGTTCTTAAAGAAAACAACGCTTTTTACGATGATTTTCTTTCATGTTCAGTTTTTAGTGGGCATTGCTTTGCTGCTAATTTTTTCTCCGGGTTTTAAAGCAGCTTTGGATTCCGGTACTTTGATGAGTGATTCTTATTCAAGGTTTCAGTATGTAGAACATCCGTTTTCCATGCTGATTGCTGCGGTTTTAATGACCATCGTCAATAAAAAAGTAAAAACCAACCCTACCATCTCTTTAGGAGTGGTAATTATGGGACTGATTGCAGTAGGTTTATTTGCATTCGCGTTCCCGTGGACGAGAGTCTTCGGGGCATAAATATATTAACTTAAACAATTTTTAATTAAATCAATGAAAGTAGCTGTAGTAGGTTCAACAGGAATGGTTGGACAAGTTATGCTTAAAGTTCTCGAGGAGAGAAACTTCCCTGTCACAGAATTAATCCCGGTAGCATCCGAAAAATCTGTTGGTAAGAAGGTGAAGTATAAACAGGAAGAATTTACGATTGTAAGCATGAAAGACGCTATAGCTGCCAAACCTGATATTGCCATCTTCTCAGCCGGAGGAGCCACGTCACTTGAGTTTGCCCCGCTTTTTGCCGAAGCAGGAACAACCGTGATCGACAATTCTTCTGCATGGAGAATGGATCCTGATAAAAAGCTTGTTGTACCGGAAATCAATGCAGATGTATTGACAAAAGAAGATAAAATCATTGCCAACCCCAATTGCTCTACCATTCAGCTGGTAATGGTTTTAGGACCTTTAAATAAAAAATATGATCTGAAAAGAGTAATCGTTTCTACATATCAGTCTGTAACAGGCACCGGCAAAGCGGCTGTAGATCAACTGAATTCCGAGATCATCGGCGACGAAACCATTGCTAAAGTCTATCCTTATCAGATCTTCAAAAATGCTCTTCCTCACTGCGATGTTTTTGCGGATGACGATTACACCAAAGAAGAGATTAAACTGATGAAAGAACCTAAGAAAATTTTAGGGGATGATACTTTCAATCTTACGGCAACTGCAGTGCGTGTTCCGGTTCAGGGAGGCCACTCGGAAAGTGTAAACATTGAATTTGAAAATGAATTTGATCTTGATGAAGTAAGAAAAATCTTATCTGAAACACCAGGTGTAGTGGTGGTAGATAATGTTAAAAATAACGAATATCCTATGCCGCTTTATTCCGAAGGAAAAGACGAAGTTTTCGTCGGAAGAATAAGACGGGATCTCTCACAGCCCAAGACCCTGAATCTCTGGATTGTGGCAGACAACCTGCGGAAAGGTGCTGCAACCAACGCAGTACAGATTGCAGAATATCTTGCAGCCAACAACTTAGTTTAAACTAACAAACATAAAAAGAGTCTCAGAATTGAGATTCTTTTTTTTATCAAACCTATGAACGTTCAGAAAAATAATAATAAAGATAAATTAGCCTTTCAGAAGCTTATTGCCGTTTTTGGGATTATTCTTTTTATCGGAAAAATAATAGCCTGGAAGCTCACCAGTTCAGACGCCGTCTTTTCAGATGCCATGGAAAGTATCGTAAATGTCATCAGTGCATTTATGGGCCTTTATTCCCTTTATCTGGCAGCAAAACCTAAAGATGAAGACCATCCGTACGGACACGGAAAAGTAGAGTTCGTAACGTCCGGGATTGAGGGCGCTCTCATCGCCATTGCCGGTATAATGATTATCTATGAAGGAATCAACAGCCTTATTACCGGGAAAATCCTTGAGAAACTCGACTGGGGAATCGCCATCATCGCAGCAACAGCCATTATCAATTATCTTTTAGGCTATATTTCTATTAAGAAAGGCAAGCACGAAAATTCACATGTTCTAATTTCTTCCGGAAAACATCTTCAGTCGGATACTATTACAACCTTGGGTGTGGTAATAAGTTTAATTGTGGTGTATTTTACCAAAATTTATTGGCTGGATTCCGTTGTAGCACTGATATTTGGCTTTTATATCATCTTTATAGGCTATAAGATTATCCGGAAATCCTTAAGCGGAATTATGGATGAACAGGATCCTGATCTTCTGAATCAGATCATTAAAGTGCTGGAAGAAAACCGCCGTACAGAATGGATTGACGTTCACAACATGAAAATTCAGCAGTTTGGCGCCAATCTTCATATTGATGCCCATATTACCTTACCTTGGTATTACAGTCTTCGCGATGCACACAATGAAATGGAAAAAATGATCATTCTTCTTGCTAAAAATACAAAGAGAAGTGTAGAATTCAATTTCCATATGGACGACTGCAAACCGATTTCCTGCCCCATTTGCCAGATTGCAGACTGCCCCGTTCGGGAACGTGATTTTATAAAAAGAGTAACCTGGACTCCTGAAAATGTAACCTGTGTAGATAAACATACAGCAGAATAAAAGTGATTCTGAAAACTTACTTTGTTATGCCTAAACAGCTTTGTAGATTTCAATCTCTTTTTCAAGATCGGCTATCTTTTGTTGCTTTTCAAAAAGCTCCTTTGAAATCTTAGCCTCTTCGTTCATAAGTAAAGACGGCGGATAATAATCGGTAAGCTCTGTCAGAAAATCATAACCGATTGCGATCCCGAGATTCCACAGAATACCAAACTGAAGGGATGGCTGACGGAAATATTTGGCAAGAGAAGAAGGGCTTATTGTCATTCGTCTGGCTACCTCAGCCTGGGTCATTTTCTTTTCCCATATTACCCTTTTTACCAATTGCCCGATATGAGGATGAGGATGTTTACTTTTCTGTAAATACTTTCTGTTAATCATCATTTATTTTTTTAAATCATTGTATTTATACCTTTCATTTTATGTATAATATATGCATTTTTGGGTTTTAAATATATCTGTATAGATATAACATATATAAGAACACGTCTCACACATAGTGCTATACGCCTTATACATTGTTATGTATATATTACATGTCTATCTGTATATCTTAGGTATATATCCATACGTCTTAAACGTCTATGTATTAGTTTTACTTGTATAACGACGGTAATAAAGAATAGGAATAACCAGCAGTAAGATTAAAGGCTGTATCACAAACCTTCTCATATAAAAAGAAAAGAGGTACCCCACTTCAAACCTGTCAGAGATGCAGTACAGATAAATTGGAAAAGTAATGGCAAAGACAATGAGAATCAAAAGCGCTCCCTGAATCGTCCATTGTTTATTGTTAAACCAAAACTGAATGATTAAACAGGAAAAGAAAAGATTTAAAAAAAATCTGAATAAATAGCTGACGATTAATTTCCCCCATTTGAAATCAGGAAAATGCAGGCTTTTGTCGACTTCATGAAAGAAGCTTAGGAAAGGATCATAAAAGATCCTGTCTTCAAAAACCCGGACACTTATAAGCCCGAATACGCCTAAAACAACAATAAACCAACTAAGAATTTTCATTTTTCAAAGCAAAGAATTTTATCCATACCAGCCAAAGAAGCACAACAGTTCCATAAATGACTGCCGGAAAAATAAAATCATGAAAAGTCTTTCCGTATTCTTTGTAGTCAGTCATTACTATATTTAAACCTACAATTCTGAAAAGATTCATAATATACAGTAGAATCAGCCCTGCCAATATAAAAATAAAAGTTTTAGGACCCTTATAAAAAGCAAAGACAAATGCTGTAAAAAGAATCATGACCGATATTGCATTACATCCTTCCACCATTCGGGTAGGATAAAAATTTCTTACATAAAAATATACCTGTTCACCCTTTATATCATGATACAGCTGTGTAGGATATCCAAGATGATTCTGAACATCCTTTACCTGCTCCGCAATACAATGCGAAAAAGGATCAAGGCCTTCCTGCCGGAAACTGTTCAGGTAATATTGATACACCAGCAGTAACACCACGTATACAATGATGAAGCGCAACAAAATGCTTAAAACCGGTTTGAAATCCTTTAACATATTACAAATATAAAAATTAGGTCGTAATTTACTATATTTGTTGCATCTATGATTTCCGAATTTGCACAACGGTTTTTTGAAGATTATACCGAAAAAAAAACTTTTGAGTTTATCACATTAGCTCAAAGCGGGTCTTCGAGAGTAAATTTTTATGCTAAAGCCGATAAAGAGTATATTATAACCTACAACGAAAATTTATCAGAAAATGAAAGTTTTTTATATTACTCAAAAATATTTTCGGATTTAAAGCTCAATACCCCCACTATTTTTGCTTTTTCGGAAGATCACAAAATGTATATTCAGGAATATTTGGGAAAAAATACCCTTTCCGAAATTATCACAAAAGAAGGATTATCCGATAAGGTAAAAGCTTTAGTAAAGCAGACTTTGCAAAAGCTCTGTCAGTTACAGATTCTTACACAGAATAAGATTGATTTTCAAAAAGCATTTGAATATGAAAATTATGATGAACTTCCCGTAATTCATGATCTGTATTATTTTAAAAATTTTGTAGCCGATGTTCTGGAGCTGGAATATCACAAATCTTCCTTACTTAAAGAGTTTAAGAAAATAGCTGCCTTAATAGAAAGCCTGGAACCCAAAGGGCTGATGATCCGCGATTTTCAATCCAGGAACATTATGGTAAATGAATTGGATAAGGTTTCATTCATTGACTATCAATCTGCCATGAAAGGGCCTCTTATGTATGATGTGATTTCTTTTCTGTTTCAGGCGAAAGCCGATTTTCCGGAAAATTTCAAAAATGAAATGCTGGATTTTTATATCAATCAGTTTGAAAGTGAGATAACAAAAGAAGATTTAAAAAAATCTATAAAACCACTCCAGTTGATGAGATTCCTACAGGTGTTGGGAGCTTACGGTTTCCGCGGATTGATCCAGAGAAAACAACATTTTATTTCCAGCATTGAAAAGGGAATCGAAAATATTACCGCGTTTGCTGAAAACTGGGAAAATATGAATGAGTATCCTGAATTGAAAAAAGTGATTAACCAATTGTGTTCGGATAAAACAAAATTGAAAATTGAAGAAATACTAAACCTCTAAGAAATTTTGATTGAGCAAAATCTTAAATAAACTTAACTTCTGAAATACATCTTAACGGTTTAAAAAATAAATAATTAGAAAATAAAATGTTACACATAGACATACACAGCTTTTCATACAAGAAAGGAGGAATTCCAAAAGATGAAACAGGAAACGGAGGCGGATTTACGTTTGACTGCCGAGGAATTCTGAATCCGGGAAGAATTGAAGAATATAAAATCCAGACCGGAAATGATATCGGAGTTCAGGAGTTTCTGGAAACAAAAACCGATATGCCTAAATTTTTAGACCTCATTAAAAACCTGATTTCCATTAACATCGATAATTATCTTGAAAGAGGCTTTGAAAATCTGCAGATTAATTTCGGATGTACGGGAGGACAGCACAGATCGGTCTATTCTGCCATTAAAATAGCGCATTTTATTGAAGAAAAATACGGCGATAAAGTAGAAATCAGCCTTCATCATGACGAACAGCATCAACTTAATTCATAAATGATAAGCGATAATTTATAACTGATTTTTAACCCTGTTTATAGATATCAATCATCATTCATCACTTATCAATTATAAATAATGAAAGCTTTAATTTTTGCTGCCGGCAAAGGCACAAGACTAAAACCGTTTACCGAACACCATCCGAAGGCATTGGCGAAAGTAAATGATATTCCGCTTTTGGAAAGAAATATTAAATATTTAAAAAGTTTCGGAATCAACGATTTTGTCATAAACATTCATCATTTTGGAAATCAAATAGTTGATTTTTTAAACCGGAATGATAATTTCGGATGCAAAATAGAAATATCTGATGAGTCTGAAGAACTGCTTGAAACGGGAGGCGGCTTAATTTTTGCTAGAAAATACCTCGATTATGGGGAAGATTTTCTAATCATGAATGCCGATATTCTTACAGACATGAACATCACAGATTTTGTAGAATATCATAAAAAGATAAAAGATTTTGCTACATTAGCCGTTTCGGACAGGGAAAGCTCAAGAAAACTGCTTTTCAATGATGAGATGATTTTAAGAGGCTGGCTGAATGTACAGACCGGTGAGCAACGTCTTGCAGAATTCAACAAAGGATTTAAAGCAATGGCTTTCAGTGGCATTCATTGTATTAATTCTCTTATGTTTGAAAAAATAAAAAGAACGGGCAAATTTTCTATCATGGAAGAATATCTTGATCTGATGCAGACCGAACAGATTCACGGATTTGTACACAACAGCATTCTGATTGATGTGGGAAGACCGGAATCCATCATAGAGGCCGAAAAATATTTTAAATAATTTGCAATGGGAATTGAAGGAACCAGAGACGAAAGTTTGGTAAATCCTGAGCTTGATAGTAACGAAACAAAGCTCCAAAACAGCCTGCGCCAAAAAACGTGGGACGAAACCATCACGAAAGACAGCTGGATGGTGTTCAAAGTAATGGCTGAATTTGTAGACGGCTATGAGAAACTGGCCAAAATCGGTCCGTGCGTTTCTATTTTTGGTTCTGCAAGACTGAAGCCTCAAAGCAAATATTATAAAATGGCCGTGGAAATTGCGGAAAAGATCACGAAGATCGGTTTCGGAATTATTACCGGAGGCGGACCGGGAATTATGGAAGCCGGAAATAAAGGCGCCTTTAATACACAGGGTACCTCTATCGGGCTTAATATTGATCTTCCTTTTGAGCAGCATTTTAATCCGTATATTAATAAATTATATTCCATGAACTTCGACTATTTCTTTGTGAGAAAAGTAATGTTTGTGAAATATTCTCAGGGGTTTGTTGTAATGCCGGGAGGCTTCGGCACACTGGATGAGTTTACGGAAGCATTAACTTTAATTCAAACCAACAAAATAGGGAAATTCCCGATTGTTTTGGTGGGATCAGAATTCTGGAGCGGCTTGCTGGAGTGGTTTAAAGCAACTTTACTGAAAGAAAAAATGATTAATGAGAAAGATCTGGATCTTTACCGTGTGGTAGATACCGCTGATGAGGCAGTTGCGCATATTAAGGCATTTTATGATAAATATTCTGTAAATGTGAACTTTTAATTGGCATATTATTTGTCACCTTTAATAAACAATCATGATTGTAAATCTATTATTTAAGATGAAAAATTATTTTTATGTATCAGGAATATTAACACTTTTTGTGTTAATGAGTTTCATGAATGTAGACTTTTTCTCTTCAATGACAAAAGTGGACTATATTGAAGGAAGCAAAACCTTAAAGTTCACCACAAAAATGAATACCAATCATATTTCCGACGCTATTAAAATAAACCCTAATACGGCAGCTTTTGAAGCAGAAGTAAAAAAATATGTAAATAATAATTTTGATGTGTATGTCAATGGCTCTCCGAAAACAATAACTTTCACCGGAAGCCAGGTAAGTGGAGAAACTGTATGGGTATACTTTGAAACTGGAGGAGTTTCAGACATTAATACCTTAAAGATTAAAAATACCATCCTCCTCAGCGCTTTTCCGAAGCAAATAAACCTTGTAAACATTGCCTATAAGGGAAATCAGCGGACCATGAATTTTCAGCGGGGAAAAGAAGTGAATGAGGTTTCTTTTTAATTTAAAAATCTATAAAAATATAACCACTGCATCTGCAGTGGTTTTTTTATTTCATTAGTATTAATCATTTAACATATCACAATAAAGAGATTTATTAAGTATAATTACCTATTTCCAAATTTCAGCATTTATACTCTATCTTTCTCATTTTCAAACATGTAAATTTGCTATGTAATATTACAAAACCAAAGTGGAGATCAGAAACCACTATAAATAACGAGGCGATTTCCGAAAAGCCACATGAGTAGGAAAACCAAAAACAAAATTAATACAATGGACTTAGAATTAAACTCATCGAGCCAAGAAATTGATGTCTTGGTAGTTATTGACACCGACTATGTAAAGTCGAATTATCCAAATCCAAGTCAGGATCCAAACAACCCAACAGGAATTGATCACAACAGTCAGCATATGATTGTATCAAACTCAAATGCAGTTTCAGGACAGGGTACAGCAGATTTAAACTTCAGTGCAAAGGCAGGAGATGAAGTGTCTTTCAGAAGTACATCAATATCTCAAAATTCAGATGATGCAGTAATTATATACAATATTAAATACTGGTCTGGCGATCAGGTTTTTAATACCTTTGTATATGATGCTGTAACAAGACAGCAGGCAGTGATTCCCAATTATAATTCGGCAAACGGACTACCCGCAAATACTGCCAATATTACATTCTCAAGCTTTGATTCTAAAGTAAGAAGTACCGGAACTGAGAATTTCTATGTACAATTTGCACTATATCAACTAGATCCAAATGACAGTAATAAACAGATATTATTTGGCTATTACTACTGGGATCCAACAATTACAGTGAAATAAGCAATTTGAGATCTTTACATGAATTTTAAATTCATTAAAATAAAAAAGACTGTCCCAAAAGACAGTCTTTATATATTTAAAATTTAAAATCTTACTGAACCTGAATGTTATCCAGCTGAATGGTAGTAGTGACACCACTTCCGTTTCCGGAGTATTCGAATAAGATAAATCCGTTACCCGTTAATGTAGTTGGGAAACTGTAAGTTCCGGCCGGAGTTAATGTTCCGTATCCGCTTGTAGGAAGTACCGGAATTGTAAACGCAGAAGTAATATCTGTTTTGGTAGCCTGTGTAATATCTCCAAGTGCGGTATAATTGGTTGTATAATATACTTTAAGAGCATTACCGTTAAAGAACCCTACATTTACATCAAATTTCAATGTATTGGCAGCCGTAAAATCAACAGGTACCGCAAAATACGTAACATAAGGTCCTGAACCTGAGTTGGCACCAAGCTGAATATATTTGTTGTTACTGAATGTTTTCAGCTGCCAGTATCTGTTTCCTAAAACCGGATCGTTTACATATTTAGGATATACTTCAAGGTTGGTAGGAGTAGTTGGATAGCTTTCAAAATTTTCAAGGAAAGAACCTGAATATGTAATCGCCGTACCTCCTTTTGGCGGCGTAGCATCTACTCTTGTGCCTGTAAATTTAATATCGGAAATACTTCTGATAAGCATCTGCCATGTTGAGTTATATCGGCTTACCACGAAAGTTACATTTCCGTTTCCTGTTGGAAGAAGCTCCCCTCCTGTTTTAAAGAAACCGGAATTTCTGATTACTGCGGTATTTCCTAGTTTATCCTCGATGTTTCTGTCTGTATCAAGTCCCTGACCTCCTGCATCGTAATCGATAAATTTCTTAACGGTAGGGTAGATTTCGGCAATATTAAACTGAACATCCGGTACTGTAACCAACGTGTTGATTAAAGCAGGATTTTTAGCATCAGCCAAAGAAGTAAGCTGTTTAGGAACAATTGTCTGGATATCCAGTCCGTTTCCGTTACAAACTCCCGACATGTATCTTCCCACAAGAGCCTGAGGAATTCTTCCGATTGCATATACAGGATCTTCAGAACCTAATTTGATAGCTCCTCTGTCTGTACCGAGACGTAAACCTTTAGCATTAATTCTGATGTGCGCACCTACAGGGAAATCTGCAAAATTGCTCGCTTTATCCACTTCAATCTGTAGCCCAACAGTAGGGTTTGAAGTTTTATCCTGAAAGGAAATCGTTTTATAAAAATTTCCCTGCTCATCGGATGAAATGATGTAACCATCGAAAATTTGATCAGTAGTAATCAATTTATATCCTGAAGAAGGAGTTTGAGCAACAAAATCAGCCATAGAAATAGTAGGCTCCGGAAACTTATTTGAACACTCGATAGGAGGTGTTTCCCACTCGTCGTTCTTCACGCAAGAAGACACTGCAGACAATACTCCTACTGCCAGAAATGCCGTTTTTAAAAAATTAGTGATATTATTCATAATTGTTTTATTTTATTAGAATCTGAATTGTAAGTTAACAAAATAGGAACGTCCCTGGTTGTACCAGTATTTTGGTCCGAAAGAAGGAGTAGGGCTAAGATAGTCTGTCGCAAAATCAAGAGCTTTTGTTTCTCTTGTCTGCTCAAATCCTCCGGTAATGTATTTCCTGTTATTTAAAATATTATTGACAGATGCAGTAACTAAAAGATAATACTTACCAAATACAAAAGATTTTCCTGCATTAGCATTTAAGAAAAATGCAGAAGGAAGTTTTACCGGTTTCAGTAAATTTCTTACATCATCATCGGTAAGACCAAGATACGGCGTACTTGAATAAGCATTCTGAATAAAATTATTCGTTCTTAAAGCCGGAGCCGGATCCAGATAATTGTCATCAAGATAATTCCAGTTTGCTCCTACCCACCAGTATTTCGGATTGTTGTAACGGAAACCTAATGAGAATGCTTGCTGAGGCGTACCTCCCTGCTTATAGTTTTTGATATATGCTTTTCCGAATGGTGTCACACTACTTCCTGAAGCATCCGATACCAGATATACGTCCGGGTTATTTCTGTATACAAATTGTCCGTAGCTCGCTAAACCTTGTAAGGATAATGTTGGTAATACTTTAACATCAACACCCAATTCGGCACCCATGTTTCTTTTTTCCACATTAGACATTACCTGTGTTACGAAAGCACTCTGAACCTGTGAAACAGTTCCGTCCGGATTTGTATTATTCAGCTGAATACCATCAGCAAAGAATCGCTGTACATTTGTTTCATTTTGAGTATCAACCAAATAACCCGTAGCTCTCACTTTAAGGAATGGTGTACTGATGACATAGCTTAAATCATTCGCGGTGTAAACGGTACTTTTGATATTTGGATTCACAAGAGCATTAACTCTTGGATTAATAAATAAATCTTCAAGGAATGGCGCCTGATTGTACATAGCTCCGTTATAAACCAGGAAGTTTCGGCCATTGATACGATAAACAACCTGCCCTTTCAGTCCAAAATTCCAGAAATTGAAATCACTGCTTTTTCCATAGGAGTTTTCATATAAATAATGCTTGAACAGCCCTTCTCTGTTTGAAGTGGAATATCCTGCCAATGCAGAAACGAAAACATCGAAATTTCCTGTTGAAAATTTAAGTCCCGGATTTACTTTTGCTTCCTGTCTTCTCAGAATGTAGTTGTATGTCATACGATCACCAACCTTTACCTCAACATTTTGATCGAGCGTATTGTAAAAACCGGTAGAACCAGGCTTTGCAGTTTCCTTAAACGGATCTACATTGATAGCATAATCTCCTCCCAAAAGATCTTTCATTTCACGATAAAGCTCAGATCTGTAGTTTTGGTAAGAAACGTTTAAGATAAACTTGGTACGGTCATTAAAATTATAAGTATAATGCGTTCCGGCATTGAAGATTTTGTCATCGCTTACGTCATCAACCAGATATATTTTAGAGCGTTTGCCGTTTAATCCGTAAAGTCGGGACATTTCAGCCTGATCCACAACATCATTTTTAAGGTTGTTTCTGTAAATTCTGTCCCAATTAATCTGTGTAACATCCGGATCTCCGTTTACCCAGCTGTTTAAACTTGTATTATATCCGTCAATTAAAGAAGTAAACTGACTTGGTGTGAATTGCGGATTATTGGTCGCATTATAAATAATACTGTTGATATAATAGCTTGGTAAATTTCTGTAATAGGTCGGAGACGGGTTGGAAACTCCGTTCCAGTCTAAACGTGATCCTCTGTCTTTCCCTAACTGGTAAGAAACCGTAGTCCAGAGATTTGAGTTTTTATTGATTTTCCAGAAATCCTGTACCTGGAATATCGGCTGGAAACCTCTTCTTACCCTTTCGCTTCTTTTTTCTCCATCCTGCCATCCCCAATACGAGTTGTAATGTACTCCTCTGTAATCGTAAACTTCCTGAGTACTAGGGCTTGCAGTAGATCTTCTGTATGGAGAGCCAATGAAATTGAAAGTCATCGTATGCTTGTCACTGAATTTCTTTTCAACACCAAGATATGTTCCGTAGGCATCATAGAATGTTCCTTCCTGAATACCCTCTTCAGCCCATCTTCTTGCTCCCATTAAAGTAAACGCCCATCCGCTTTTGCTCATTCCTGAGCTGTATCGCAACGATGTTCTGTTTCTGTAATTTCTGTTGGTTAAAGACTGCGTAAACTGGAATCCTTTTCGGTATTCACTGGCTTTCGTATTTTTATAAATAACCCCGCTATTTCCTCCAAATGCATATTCTGACGGGGAATGATTGGGTGCAATCTCCGGATATCTGGTAATTTCGTTAAGACCTCCCCAGTTGCTGAAGTCTACATTTCCGTTATCAGATTTTACCATAGAAACCCCATTCATCATTGTTTCTCCTGATCTACCATCAATACCTCTCGGGCGGAACCAATAAAAGCCCAGATCAAACGCCGCAATTCTGTTGAATACGTCCTGCGAAGACTGCAGTAAACCTACCGTAGAGACCTGGTTGCTGCTTTCGTCACTGTCATCATCATTGTCAATAATTGCTAACCCCTGATCTGCGTTTGTAAGTGTAGAATAGAGAGTAATTACTCCCAGATCCTTTTTCTTCTCATTGTCCATCACATCAAACTCCATTACTTTTGTTTCGTAATTCGGTTTAGTAATTACAATTTGGTAATGTCCCGGCATAAGATCCACAAACTGGAAGTATCCTATTTTGTCTGCCGTAACATCATTGTCCTTCCCTTTCATATCTACTTCTGCCCTTTCAACAGGCTTTCCATCTGCATCTTTCAGATACGCAGAAACGGTAGTCTGCGCAAAATAGTATGAAGCTGGAAGTAAAGTAAATAAAGAGACTAATGATAGTTTTTTAATCATGAGTATATTTATTTTTTTAAATACTTTTCTTGTTAATTCTCAACAGTTTAAAAGTTGGGGCGACAAATTTAGTCAAAATTTACAATCTACAATGTTTTTCACGTTATTTTTTCTTAACATTGCAAACTTTTAAGAACCATTATAAATAAATAATGTGAATACACACTTTAAATTTACAAATATTTAAAATGCGATGTATTAAAAAAAAGTAAATTTGTAGATTAAATAATAATTAATAATAACTCTAAGATAATGAAGAGATTTTCGAGTTTCCTGGCCATCGTTATTTCAATAATGGCATTCTCTCAACAGCAGGGAAAACTGAGAAAAGTTGCAACAGTAGGATTTCTGAACGTAGAAAACCTTTGGGACACGATTCGCTCAGCAGATTATATCGACGGGACAAAGGATATCAAAAACCCTGCGTTCCACAGAAGCATTCCTATGGATTCCATCAAATTTCTGGAAGCCGAGAAGTACGACGGTGTATGGAGCGACGGTGCGCTGGCAGGTAAAAAAGCGGTAAGATACCAAAGCGGCTCGGAAGAGTTTACGCCACAAAGCCCTAAGAATTACAATACCAAAATTTACAAGGCCAAGCTTGCTAATGAAGCAAAGGTAATTTCCGAAATGGGTGCCCAATATACAAAGACGGCTCCTGCAGTAGTAGGACTTATTGAGGTAGAAAACAGACAGGTTATTGAAGATCTTATTAAAGAACCTGCCTTAAAGAAATATGATTACGGCATCATCCATTACAATTCTTATGATTACAGAGGAATTGATGTAGCACTGATCTATCAGAAGAGAAGATTCACACCTACCAACTCATTAAAAAAAGAACTGAAAATATTCGGTGACAGCGGAAAGAGAGAGTACACAAGAGATATACTAGTCGTTACCGGTTTTCTTGATAATGAAAAAGTTGCCTTTTTTATGAACCACTGGCCTTCAAGAAGAGGCGGTGAGGCAGCTTCTCTTCCTAAAAGAAACGCAGCAGCAGCTTTACTGAAGCAGCAGATGGACAGTGTAAGAGCAGCAGACCCAACAACAAAGCTCTTCGCCATGGGCGATTTTAATGATGATCCGGTAAGTTCAAGTTTAAAGAATTACCTGAAAGCTCAGCCAAGCCCGAAAGATCTTTCTGAAACGACACCTTATCTGAATCTGATGTATCCTTTATATAAAAAAGGAGTAGCTTCATTAGCTTATCAGGACGCACCCAACTTATTTGATCAGATTATTGTTTCTAAAAACCTAATTTCAGATGAGGTTACGAAGGAATATTCGGTATATAAAGCAGAAATTTTCGCCCCACCTTATCTGGTAAATAAAGAAGGGAATTACAAAGGCTATCCTTTCAGGTCCTGGAACGGCGATCAGTTTACAGGAGGATACAGCGACCACTTCCCGGCGTTTGTAGTACTCCAGAAAGAACCATAGAATTAGGCACTCACTTGAGTGCTTTTTTTATGTACCTTTATTTGTATGAAAAATCTAATTCTCATCTTCCTTATCTTTCTTTTGCCATTCAGCTGTTGGGCGCAGGACAATTTAAAAAACGACAAAGAGAAATCCGAAATGAAACCTTCGAAAAATGACGACGGCGAGTGGGAGCTCACGGTAATTGACACCCAGTTTGATTATTTCCTTAGTGCCGTTGCAAAACCTATCAGTCAATACTCAGAATCTTATCTAAAAACAAAGAACACACTTTTGGTAAGCGAGTGGAATTCCTATTATTTTTCAGGAAGATACAGAAACGTTATAGAATCCTCCATCGATTACGATCCAAAAGAAAATTACGGGATTAAATTTGAGTATAAATTATATCAGGTTTTTGCCTATGTAAACTGGAAATACGGATTGAGGATGAATGGACTTTCGGGAAGTGATACTACGAGATAATTCACAAATTATTTATATAACATTATCATATTTTTAATTAGATTTGCAAAATACTGACAATAGAACTCAGTAAAACAAAAAAATAATCAAGTAATTCTATTAAAATCATGAGGAAAATGTTTTCAGCACTTTCTGTGCTTTCTATATGTTTAATTTCAGCTCAAATTTTCAATCCAACTTCTACTGTTTTGACCACAACCAATCCTTCCACTAATAATGTAGGAATAGGCACATCAAGCCCTCTTGCAAAATTAGATGTTAGCGGAAATATTCTTACAGGGGCAACATCCTCTACAGAAGGTGTTAATGCTTTTGCTATACGATATGAAGATGGGTCTTTAAATAATTGGGGAGCTTTAAGAAGCGCATCTACTTCATATATGGGCTTTGGCGTTAAAGCTGATACAAACAATGGGAATAGCTGGGTATCAAGTAACGGCACTCTTTCTATTAACAAATCAGCCTTAACAGTTGGCATTGAAGGCTTTAAATTTTTAATTGCAGGTCCGCAACAAATTGCTGTCAACTCTCCGGTAATTATGAATGAATTAATGACTATCACTCCTTCCGGCAACGCTGCTCTTCAAGGAAAATTTGAGGCTAAAGAAATAAAAGTAACGCTTACTCCAACAGCAGATTTTGTTTTCGATAATGACTACAACCTTCCAAAGCTTGAAGATGTGGAAAAACATATCAAAGAGAAAAAGCACCTTCCGGAAATCGCTTCGGCTAAAGAAATGGAAAAAGAAGGAGTAAATATAGGCGAATTCCAGATTAAACTTCTACAAAAGATTGAAGAGCTTACGTTATATACTATTGAACAAAATAAATTACTGAAAGAACAAGGTGAGGTAATTAAAGAACAGCAGAAAAGAATAGAGAAACTTGAGGCTAACGGTAAATAACTTGTTTATGAATATAAAAAAAATATTCCTGTTGCTCATAGTTTGCCTATACACAACCTTATTTGCACAAGGGGAAAATGACAATTGGTATTTTGGAAATAAGGCTGCTATTAATTTTTCAACCTCTACTCCTGTTACCCTAAATACGAGTCAAATGATTGCTCCTGAGGCTTCCGGGTCTGTAAGTGATGCAAATGGAAATTTGCTTTTCTATATGAACTCCCAAACCATTTGGAACCGCCAAGATCAGCCAATGCAAAATGGGTCGGGACTTTTTGGAAGTATTTCGGCTCAACAGCTCATTATTGTCAAAAATCCCGCAAACAGTAATCAATATTTTGTTTTTATTACCGCTACAATGGACAGTGCCATGAATACTACAAATAGAATCTCGTATTCTATAGTAGACATGTCACTTGGACCAATCGGCACAAATGGCCAGCCTTTAGGTGCCGTTTTACCAAATTTCAAAAATATAGGCGTTATAGATAATACAGGAGGTAATTTTGGTTCAGAAGCCATCACTGCCGTTGCCGGTGATACAGCAAACACCTATTGGGTACTTATTCCCAGAGGAAATAGTCTTTATAGCTATAAAATAGATAATACCGGTTTTTCTAATGGAAATCCGGTCATCAGTAATCTTAATTTTCCCGTGAATTTAGGTACCGGAACTTATTACAGCATTAAGGCTTCTCCTAGATTAAATAATCCTTATTATTCTAATCTTTTATGCGTTTCGTATTGGGGAGATAATTCTGCAGGAGGTGGTATTGCTGCTCCTAGAGATATCAACAGGGTTATATCTTTTGATAATGTGACAGGAGTAATAAATACTTTTTATTCTCTTAATATAAATTCAATCATGACTTATCTTTCTGAATTTAATCAAGATGGTTCCGTATTATTTTTGGGCAATCAGTCAATATATGCTGTTGATCTAATAAATTCTACTACAGGTAATGTTAATTATTTACAGATATATAACAATCCGCAGGCAACCCCATACTTCAGTATTCAAAGAAATAAGAATGGCAACATTTATATAAGCAAAATAGGCAGTTCTTTTTTGGGAGTTATCAACAACCCAAATACGTACGGATCTACCATGAGCGTTACCATGAATTCAGTCAATTTAGGTTCGGGAATTAATAGTTATGGATTACCACAATTAGTTCCTATATACAAGGAGGAATACTATCCTTGTACAAATAACCTAACCTTAACATCAGAACCGAATATAATTTTCAATTATGTAGTGGGAAATACTATAACCACTCAAACCAATTACGTTCTGACCCCGAGACATAATATTACCATGCAGGCTGGAAATATGATCCATCTTTTGCCCGGTACCTATATGCAAAGAGGTTCAGCCTATCATGCTTTTATATCACTCTGCAGAAAAGAAAGTATAACTTCCGAAAGATTGAATAAGAGCCAGACAGATATGGTTTTAAATCTGGATATAGAAGAAAGAAAAACTTTAGAAAAACAAATTAATATCCATCCTAATCCTACTTCTGCGTATATTAATATTGATTCAGGAAATGAGAAAATTCTTTCTTGGGAGCTATTCGATGTTTCAGGAAGGAGTGTCTTAAAAGGCTCTTCTGATAAAGTAAATGTACAAAGCTTAATAAAAGCTAATTATATTTTAAAAATAAATACAAATCATCAGGAAATCACTAAAAAGGTTATTGTTAAATAATGACATGAGACTGTGCGCATATGGCAGTCTCTTTTCATAATTTCCTGTAATTTATAATACATGTGACGTGTTTTGGCGTAATCGCAGAATAATTTTACGTCATACAAAATCCAATAGTTTATTAACTAACATCCTATTAATTTTTAACCAATTTAAATTTATGAAAAAAGTATTTTTAATTATCAGCGCAATTTTTGCTAATTCATTATTCTCTCAGCAAGCAAGTTATGATATGATGGGTCAAACTCCTATAACGATGACCTCTCTGGGTTCAGGAACGTATAATATGACCGTTTTTTATCATAATCTGGAAAAGGGTTTAACAATTGATCTGGCTAAAGCTACAGATAATATCACTGCAACACCTATAGACTTTAATATCAATGCCAGAGGTGGACTTAATGAGTTTTTTACGATCAAAGGAAATACAGGAAATACAGGAATTGGTACAAATACGCCGACAGAAAAACTAGATGTACTCGGAAATATCAGAATCGGAAGCACCCATTCTACCGAAGGAATCAATGCCTTATCAATCAGATATCAAAATGGTTCACTAAATAACTGGGGTTCTTTAAGAAGTTCATCTGCTACGTTTATGAGTTTTGGAGTAAAAGCTGACAATACGGTTTCGGATGGATGGTTATCGAGCGATGCATCACTGAACAGCAGACTTGCAATGACAATAGGCAATGGAGGCTTTTCGTTTTTATCCGCTAACCAACAGTCCACAGCAATTAATTCTCCGGTAACAATGACTGAGGTGATGAAAATAACAACAGCCGGCAATGCTGCTCTTCAGGGAAAATTTGAGGCTAAAGAAATAAAAGTAACGCTTACTCCAACTGCAGACTTTGTTTTCGAGAATGACTACAACCTCCCAAAGCTTGAAGATGTAGAAAAACATATTAAAGAGAAAAAGCACCTTCCGGAAATCGCTTCGGCTAAAGAAATGGAAAAAGAAGGCGTAAATGTGGGTGAATTCCAGATCAAGCTTCTGCAGAAAATTGAAGAGCTTACATTGTATACTATTGAGCAGAATAAATTGATCAAAGAGCAGCAAAGAAGAATCGAGGCTTTGGAAAATAATAATAAATAATATAATTTAATAGAAATGAAAAATTATTTTAAATTTATTATAATTTCAATCCTTTTCTCTTGGAATTCCATATATTCGCAAGGTAGTGACATCATTATATGCTTGGATAACAGTGGCTCTATCGGTAGTACTGCCTTCAATCAGATGACGGTTTCTACTCGAAGTATAATCGAATCTGTTCTGAGATGCAACACTAATAACAGAGTGGCTGTTGTACATTATGGGACTATGCTGGAAAATGCAACTCCTTCTCTTTCGGACACCCCCAAAATCTACATCGAATCAGATTTTACAAATAATATAATTGCAGCGCAAAATTTTTCAAGAAGGTTGGGAAATGGTGATCATTTTCATGAGGCAACTGGATTAATAGGGAATGCCTTGGACAATATTACTAACACAAATATTGTAAGCACCCAAAAAACACTAAATACCACACCATCCAGGCCTTTAATCATATTTCTTTTTACGGATGCTTCAAGAACAGGAGGTGACTTATCCTCCGGGTCTTTCCTTGTAAACTATTTCTCTCAGAATCCTATAGGAGGAAATAATAGTGCATTTTCAAACTTTACAAATTTTAAAAACAACAGGAATGCAAAATTTGTTGTTGTACATGTAGCTAATAACCCTGTGGATAAGGCAGCTGCAGCGGCTATTTCAAGCTTAGGAGGATCATATACAGGTCCCGATCTTGAAACATATCCCGCCGATCCAGATAATGGACAATTTCCACGATCATATCTAAATAAGACAAACTTTACATTGACAGGTGCTGAAGTTTTAAGTGTCACTAATAATATATGCACAATTTCAAAAGGTAATTTAGAGTTTTCTCTGGAATCTGTTAGTTGCCAGAGGATAACCTATCCATTTAATATAGACGGAACATACACTATTCCTCCCGCTACATCAATTACAAACTTTCAGATTGCTTTGGTAAATACTATAACAGGAATATCATATCCCGTATCTACAACGGTCACCTATCCTTCCGCAAATCATTTTAATTTTGTAATAAATCAGGCAGATTTTACCAATCCTCTCTTAGGGGAATATAATTTTGTCATCTCCATGACATATTCCAATGGATCAACAAGCCAAACAATTTCAGCAAGCAATGCCGTTATAGGACTTCCCTATGACATCCAGTTTTGTTGTCCCACGGATTTATACATCACAACAGATGTAGCCTCATCGAATGTTGATGCTCAGAGTGCGTCCAATAGTATTACTGCGAACAATATTGTTGAATCAGGAGCTAACGCAGTGTATCATGCAGGTAATTTTGTATTATTACAAACGGCATTTCATGCAAAAGCAGGTTCGAATTTACATGCATATATTGAAGGCTGTTCCGGTATTACCAATCTGCAAAAAGGCATAACCTATATTGCCGATGATGACCCCAATCATATGAAATCTCTATTAAATGAAAATAGTTATCAAAAACAAAAAGCAATATCAGTTTCTCCTAATCCAAATAATGGCTTAGCAAAAGTTGTATTAAATAAAACAAATTCTGGAATTCTACAAATTCTGGATATAAATGGTAAAACAGTATTTCAAAGATCATTTATCAATGAGAAGGAAATTAATTTTAATATCCAATCATTACCTTATTCTACATATATTATAAAAGTAATTTTGGGAAATGAAATCCTGACAGAAAAAATTATTAAAAAATAACCACAACAACTAAAAAAAGGTTCAGAATTGCTCTGAACCTTTTTCATTTTATGAATAGTTTTAAATTATTTGTTGAATAATTCCTCAACCTTATCCCAGTTTACCACATCGAAGAATGCAGCTACATAGTCTGGTCTTCTGTTCTGGTAGTTCAGGTAATACGCATGCTCCCAAACGTCAAGACCTAAAACCGGAGTACCTTTCACATCTGCAACCGGCATCAAAGGATTATCCTGATTTGGTGTAGAAGTTACTGCAACGGAACCATCACCATTTTTTACCAACCAGGCCCACCCTGAACCGAACCTTGTTTTAGCCGCATCAGAAAAATCTGTTTTAAATTTTTCGAAGCCTCCATAAGTTTCGATAGCTGCTTTTACATTTCCAACAGGTGCTTTACTACCTCCCGGTGTTAAAATTTCCCAGAATAACGTATGGTTGAAATGCCCTCCTCCATTATTTCTTACAGCCGGCTTATCAGTTCCTGTCTGGCAGATCTCTTCTATTGACTTTCCTTCAAGATCAGTTCCTTTAATAGCATTATTAAGGTTATCAATATAGGCCTGATGATGCTTTGTATGGTGGATTTCCATTGTTTTTGCATCAATTGTCGGCTCTAATGCGTCGTAAGCATATCCTAGTTTTGGTAATTCAAATGACATAATTTTATTTTTAATGTTATTAACCCAAATTTAACCATAAATACGCCGATATTCAAAAAACAGGCATTACTTTAATAAATCTTTAACATTGATATATTGATTTAGAATGAATTAAATTTTATAGTAATAGAAATGAAGGTTAAAAGATGGATTTTTTATACGTTGAAATATTCATTGTTGAAGCTATTTCTTTATAATTAAAAATTTAATGATTAGATTTAGGCAACATTAAAACCTCCAGGTTATCCTTTTAAAACAAAAAACACGAACTAACAAGTCCGTGTTTTCTATTTAACAAAATAAATTAATTTATTATTTATTCATCGACATCAGGAATTCCTCATTATTAATGGTTCCTTTGATGTTTTTGTCAACAAATTCCATAGCTTCCACAGGATTCATTTCAGAAAGATATTTTCTTAAAATCCACATTCTCTGTGAAGTAACCTCGTCAAGAAGCAAATCGTCTCTACGGGTACTTGAAGCCACAAGATCAATTGCAGGATAAATTCTTCTGTTGGCAATTTTTCTGTCCAGCTGAAGTTCCATGTTTCCTGTTCCTTTGAATTCTTCAAAGATCACCTCATCCATTTTGGAACCCGTATCGATAAGTGCAGTGGCAATAATCGTTAAAGATCCGCCGCCTTCAATTTTTCTTGCTGCTCCGAAGAATCTTTTCGGTTTGTGAAGGGCATTGGCATCTACCCCTCCGGAAAGCACTTTTCCTGAAGCTGGTGTTACTGTATTGTATGCTCTGGCCAATCTTGTAATAGAGTCTAATAGAATTACAACATCATGTCCGCATTCTACCATTCTCTGTGCTTTTGCCAGAACAAGGTTAGCTACTTTTACGTGCTTTTCTGCTGCCTCATCAAATGTTGATGCGATAACTTCCGCATTCACACTTCTTTCCATATCCGTTACCTCCTCAGGACGTTCGTCGATAAGAAGCACCATCATATAAACTTCAGGATGATTGGCTGCAATAGAATTGGCGATATCTTTCAGAAGCATGGTTTTACCGGTTTTCGGCTGGGCAACAATCATTGCTCTCTGTCCTTTTCCGATAGGAGCGAACAAATCGACCACTCTTGTAGAAATCGTAGAACCCTTTCCTGCAAGATTAAATTTCTCTTCCGGGAAAAGCGGTGTCAAATATTCAAAAGCGACACGGTCTTTGATGAATGCCAAATCACGTCCGTTAACTTCTGTTGGTTTTAATAGAGAAAAATATTTTTCCCCTTCCTTGGGTAACCTTACGATACCTTTTACAGTATCTCCTGTTTTTAACCCGAAATTTCTGATCTGAGCGGTAGAAACGTAAACGTCATCCGGTGATGAAATATAACTGAAATCTGATGAACGAAGGAAACCGTAGTTATCCGGTAAAATTTCCAGAACGCCTTCAATGCTTACCATTCCGTCGAAACTGAACTCCCTTTTCTGTTCCTGGTGTTCTTCGTTTCTGTCAGAATGTTGCTGCTGATGCTGCTTATTCTGATTTTGGTTTTGATTATTGTTCTGGTTTTGGTTTTTATTCTGATTTCCGTTGTTGTGCGGATTGTTGTGTTGTCCTTTTTGGGATCTGGCCTGGGTTTGAGGGTTGGTTGGCCTTTCTTCTGCTGGAGCAGGTTCTGGGGATTCTGTGTTTTTAGGAGCTTCAGGTTTCTCTTGCGGTGTTTCTGTAACAGCTGCGTTTGTAGTGGAAACTCTTTTTCTTTTTTTCTTTGCCGCCGGTGATATAGCTTCCTCTGCTGTTTCTGTCGGTTCGGCTTTTACCTCTTCCTGAATCGGTTCCTGTGAAGGTATTACTTCTGTCTCTGTTTTTTCTTCAGCCTTTGGTCTTTGTTCTGCTTTTGCCTCTGTTTTAGGCTTGGCTGCCGTTTTTTTCGGGGCAGGTTTTCTGGCAGGTGCTTTCGCTGGTTTTTCCGTAGCTTGCTCTTCAGTATCTATACTGTTTTCTGTGGCGCTGAAATATTCTTTTGCCACTTTGGGATTCGAAGCCTGAAAGTCAAGAATTGCAAAGATTTTGTCATTTTCAGTGCTGTTTCTTGCAACTTTAACGCCCAAATCCTTTAAGATTTTAGTCAGCTCCGTTACGGATTTTGACCTTAACGTTTCAATGTTAAACATATTTAATGTAAAAAATGTAATTAATTGTGAGTAAGAAAAGTAAGTCCGGTGACTTTTGTTTTCAAGTACATTTGTATAATGCAAATCTACACTTATTTTTGAATTGTGCAAAATTTATGCTACTTTTGCAGGGAATTTAATTGTCATGATACAAAGAATACAGACGATATGGACATTTCTGGCAGTTTTAGCTGCTGTATTTCTGTTCATTACAGGTCAGGATGTAATCATTTCCGAGAGTTTGCCTGTGCTGAATGTCTTGTGTGTAATCCTTGTTTTAACAGGATTATTAAGTGTATTCAGTTATAAAAACAGAAAAAGACAAATTTTGCTGAATAATATCAGCATCATTATAAACGTTTTGTTGGTTGGTATATTGATTTACTGGTTACTCAACTTATCCGGAGGAATTCAGATTCCTGAGAAGGGTATTGAGCCAATATTTCCGTTAATTGCGATTGTATGTTTGTTTATTGCAAATATGTACATCAAAAAAGATGAGAGGCTCGTAAAATCTGTAGACAGACTTCGATAACCGCACAACGATTTTTTGAGTAAGAACAGCTTCTTTTTAGGAGCTGTTTTTTTATTTTAATTATTTTTCTGCAGTATGGTATAGGTTACTTCCAGTTAAAATTAATTCTAAAACTAAATGCAACATTTCTCTTTAACCTGCGACAGATTACCTATAAATTTTATTACATGAAAAAACTAACCTATCTTACCTTTTCACTGTTCTCAATATTTTCCTTTGCACAGGAAGTTTCCAAAGAAAGAATTAAGACTGTTCTTTCAACACTGGCATCAGATGAAATGAAAGGCCGTGAAATCGGAACTCAGGAAAATGAAAACGCAGCGAACTATATTGCCAAACTTTTTAAGGAAAATAATTTAGAGTACTGCACAGGAAGTTCCTTTCTGGTCCCTTTCACCTACAAAGGCAAAACAGTATATAATGTTTGTGGGATTAAAAAAGGGAAAACAGATAAGTATTTAGGTTTTTCCGGGCACTTTGACCATATCGGAACCAGCAATAATCCAAAAGATAATATCTATAACGGAGCCGATGATGATGCCAGCGGAATCACAACACTTGCAGGAATTGCTGATTATTTTAAAAACAAAAACCCTGAATTTTCAATGGTCTTTATGGCATTCAACGGCGAAGAAAAAGGTATGCTCGGATCAAAGGCGATTTCGACGGATAAAAACCTGGATAATATCTACAATAACCTGACTGCTCTTTTCAATTTTGAAATGGTGGCAACAGAATCAGCTTTCGGGAAAAATGCCGTTTTTATGACGGGTGATGAATTCTCTGATCTTGATGAGCTGTTTAATCAAAATGCTGCAAACGGACTTAAAATCAATCCGGACCCTTACGCTGCACAGCAGTTGTTTTACCGTTCGGATAATGTAAGCTTTGTAAAAAAGAAAATTATTGCCCATTCTTTTTCCACAGTTGATATGACAAAAGCAATTCACTATCACAATGAAAGCGATGACATTAACGTTGTAGATTTTGACAATCTTACCCAGATCATCAATAATTTCGGAAAAACACTTGAAAAACTGTCTCCTAAGAATTTCAGTCCTAAATATAATGATACTGTAAAATTCTGACCCTTATATACAGCCACCTGAACGAGGTGGCTTTTTATTTTCATACAATATTGTAACAAAAACTCCGGAATTAAAACATATTAAAGAAAGTAAAAGACCTTTAAAAACGTCTTATCATTTAAATTTCCTTATTTTTGTAAATTAATCTAAAATTTAATGAGTTATTATAAACGAGCGATAGATAACATACTTCCCTATAAAAAATCAATTGCAGCCGGAATTTTCTTTAATATTTTATACGCACTGTTCAATATTATTGCAATGCTTTTCTTCATGCCGGTGCTGAATATCCTTTTTGATAAAGAAACAGAAAAGATTAATAGACAACCTACTTATGAAGGAATTTCAAAGGCAGGAACATTTTTAAAAGAAAGCTTCAATTACCAGATCCAGCAGATGCAGATTGAGAAAGGACCGGAATATATCCTTCTTATCACTTGTATTCTGTTTATAACCATGTTTTTCCTGAGAAATATTTTCAGTTATCTATCGGAGTTTTATCTCACATTTTCACGAACCGGGGTTTCCAGAGATTTCAGAATAAAACTGCATGATAAAATTTTAGATTTACCGGTATCGTTTTTTACAAATTCCAGAAAAGGCGATGTCTTTGCCAGGATAACTTCTGATGTAAGTGAAGTGGAAGGCAATATTCTAAACAGCTTGATCGACCTTATCCGTTCTCCTATCGTAATCATCATTACAATGGGTTATCTTTTGTATTCTAATTTTGAGCTTACTATTTTTACACTGGTGGTTTTCCCGATTATGGGGACGCTAATTTCAATGATTGGAAAAAGCCTGAAAAAAGATACCGGAGAAGCTCAAAGCGAATTGGGAAAAATGTATTCTTTTGTTGATGAGACACTGGTAGGACTAAAGATTATTAAAATTTTTGACGCTTCACCACAGATTAAGAAAAGATTTGATGACGTTCTCAACAACATAAGAAGACTCTCCTTAAAACTTTTTAAAAAGAAAGCGCTCGCTTCGCCGGTGAGTGAACTTCTGGGTGCTATTACTATTGGTATGATCGTTTACTTCGGAGGAAGGCTTGCCATTCAGGGAAAAGGATTATCCGGAAGTGAATTCATTACTTACATTGCTTTATTTTACACGATTCTTCAGCCTTTGAAAGCTTTATCTTCAGCGATCTCCAATATTCAGAAAGGAGAAGTTTCTGCCAAAAGAATTTTTGAAATTCTGGATGCGGACTATCATATCAAAGAGCTGAATCACGCTAAAGAAATTAAAGATTTTGAAAGAAATGTAGAATTCAGAAATATTACATTCGGATATGAAGACCGTGAAGTCCTAAAGGATTTTTCATTATCCATTCCAAAAGGTAAAACGATAGCGTTGGTAGGACAGAGTGGCAGTGGAAAAAGTACACTGGCAAATCTAATAACCCGTTTCTATGATGTTAATGAAGGTGAAGTTCTTATCGATGGAGAAAACATCATCAATATAAAATTATCTAGTTACAGAAAATTATTCGGGCTTGTAACACAGGACAATATATTATTCAACGATTCTATTCGCAACAATATTTCTCTGGGTAAGCCTGATGCTACTCTAGAGGAAATTCAGGCGGCAGCAAAAATTGCCAATGCCCATGATTTTATCATGGATCTTCCCAACCAATACGACACCAGCATTGGTGAAGCGGGAGGAAAACTTTCAGGAGGACAGAAACAGAGGATTTCTATTGCCCGGGCGGTACTGAAAAATCCACCGATCATGATTCTGGATGAAGCAACTTCGGCCCTGGATACTGAGTCTGAAAGATTTGTACAGGATGCTCTGGAAAAAATGATGGAAAACAGAACTTCTCTCGTTATTGCACACCGTCTTTCAACCATTCAGAAAGCCGACTGGATTGTGGTAATGGAAAGAGGAGATATTGTAGAACAGGGAACACACCATGATCTTATTGCCAAAAAAGGGATGTACAACAAGCTGGTGGAACTGCAAAATTTCGATTAAACTTATCTAAACACATGAATCCTATACAAGAGTATTTCTACGGACTTAATGAGCCTGCAAGAAGTACTCTTCTTTTTTTGCGGAAAAAAATTCTGGAATCTGATGCGGAAAACATCACGGAAACATTCAGCTTTAGATTACCTTTTTTCAAATACAAAAAGAAAATGCTGTGTTATTTTAATTTCAGCAAAAAGCACAAATGTTATTACATCAGCTTTTATCACGGCGACAGGCTCGAGCATCCGCAATTACTTCAGGAAGGCAGGAAAAAATTTAAGATACTGCTGATTGATCTAGATGAAGACTTACCATTGGATGTGATTCTGAACTTGATAGATGAAGTTAAAAAGTTTTATTAACGTATTTTATTAAATAAAATTTAAGCTAAAGCCAGGTGAATTATATTTAAATTGTAAACGGGCTAAAGCCCGTCCCTATTGATGCAAATTCTTCATTCATTTAAACCAAATAAAAAAAGCTGCTTCTACCGAAACAGCCTTTACTATATGTAAGTAATATTATTCTTTCATTCTTGCAATCACATCCAGACCTCCTTTTGTGATATCACCTATTTTACAGATGATTTCCGTATCCAACGGTAAGAAGACATCCATCCTTGAACCGAATTTTATAAACCCGAATTCATGACCTGCTTTGGCATCATCTCCCTCATTACAGTAGAAAACAATTCTTCTGGCTACATATCCCGCAATCTGGCGAAATACGACCTTGTGATTGGTAAGACTTTCTACAGCAACCGTAGTTCTTTCATTTTCTGTAGAAGATTTCTCATGCCAAGCTACAAGATATTTTCCCGGATGATATTTTTTATAGATTACCTTTCCCGAAACAGGATATCTGCAGATATGAACATTAAGCGGAGACATGAATATGGAAACCTGAATTGCTTTTCCTTTTATGAATTCATCCTCTTCCACCTCCTTTATCATTACTACCTTTCCGTCTACCGGGGCAATTACATTTTCCCTGTGTTCCAGAATATCCCGGTTTGGAACCCTAAAGAACCAGAATACGAGACTGTAAACAACCAATAAAGGCAGAATGATCACCAGTGACCACATTTCAAGAAAATAAATGGCCAGTGCACTCAAAATGATAAACAATAAGGAGGCAACGGTGATGGTTCCTTTTGATTCTCTGTGTAATTTCATGAGATTATATAAATTTTTCTAATATAAAGTACAAATATACGACAGGAACGCAGATTAAAAAACTATCAAGCCGATCTAATACGCCGCCATGTCCAGGAATGATGTTTCCGCTGTCTTTTACTCCGAAGTTTCTTTTCAGCTGGCTTTCCACAAGATCTCCTACAGGAGCAAAGGCAGCTACCAGAAATCCTACGACCATCCAGTTTCCTCGAAGATCCGGATGATAATATTCAATAAAGTAGGACAATACCAATGTAAGCACAACTCCGCCTATATATCCTTCCCAGGTCTTTTTAGGGGAAATTTTAGGAGCCATTTTATGTTTTCCGAAGAACTTTCCCGTTAAATACGCAAAAGTATCGCTGCTCCATATTAAAATGAAAAGGAAAAGGACTTCCAGAGAAAACCTGTCGTCGAATCTTGAAAATTTTGGCAAACCTAATGCAAAACTAAATGGCAGCGCCACGTAAATGACCATAAAAATGAGTTTCCCACTGTCGTAGTACAACTCATTCGGATATTTAAATAAAGTGACCACAGCAATGACTATTAAAAGCAGCGCCAGAATTTCACTGAACCTGAAATCAAAAAAGAAATCGAAGTGGAAATATCTTTTGGAAAAAATGTAAAAAACAAAAATAATCAGTGGAAGAACCACCCATCTTTCATAGCCGTTACCAAACTTCATGATTTTAAAACATTCCCAAGAGCTTACTCCCAGAAGAAATGTAATGAGTCCGTAATAGAGGTATTCCTGCTTTGCAAGGTCAGGACTTATACCGTTAATCAGCTGTGCACCCAACGGTGTTGTGCAAAGAATGATAATTGCTATATATACAATTCCTGATATCGTTCTTTGAATAAGATTTTTGTCCAAGATTTTAAAATTTATAACGTTGATGCCTAATCTTCAAGCAACAATAAAAACAGTTTGGTATTGCTGTTGGAAGAAGTATCCAGCTTCGACTGTGCTCCGCTGATGGAAGTAAGGTTTTTGATATTTCCGTTTCTTTTGATTTTTCCCATTGCATCATTGAGATTGTTCACGATCTGTGAAACATTGGCCATCACAATAATCTTATTAGGCAGCCTTGACGAATGGTAATGAAGGATATTATTGTGCGAAAGCATAATTCTTCCGTCATAAGCGATGAGATATTCACAGGTGATGAAACTTGCATCATTATCACTTTGCAGTTCCGGAGTATAAGATGTTTTTACAACATTTAAGAAATTCTGAAGATCTTTGTCCCAGCAGAATACATTGCTGATACCTTCTATTTTGATAATCTGATGTAGAGTCTGTAATGCCTCTGCTTCATCTGCGCAGTAATTGAAAAATCCTCCTGAATGCGTAAACAATTGGGCAAATTTATAATCAAGATCCGCATTTTTAAGCGAGTCTCCTAATTTCTCCAGACTTGGTTTTTCTTCTTCTTCCGGCTGGTTGGTAAGTTTGCTTACAATCCTTTTGAACAAATTCAATTTAATTTATTTTTTAGACGCTTTATACAAAAATATAAAATTATCATATAGAAATCTAAAAACGTGCCGATAAATATGAAAAAACCTGACAAATCAGAGACTGTCAGGTTTTATTAATCTATTTAAAAAGATTTTTAGATTTGGTTAGGACTTTCAGGTGCCTGAATTTCACTATCTTCCTCTTTATCTTTAATGATAATTTCTTCGTTTGGCTGCTGTGATGCCGGAATGGTATTTGTAACAGGTTTTTCTGTCAGTTCCGGATCCCATGCTCTTTTTCCGAACACTTCTTCGAGATCTTCTCTGAAAATCACCTCTTTTTCAAGAAGTTTGTTGGCAAGCGCATCGAGCTTATCTTTATTTTCTGTCAGAATCTGAACAGCGCGGTCATATTGAGTTTCAATAATTCCTTTGATTTCAATATCAATTTTCTTTGCTGTTTCTTCAGAATAAGGTTTACCGAAATTATATTCAGACTGGCCTGAACTGTCATAATAAGAAATATTACCGATATTCGGGCTTAATCCGTAGATCGTAACCATTGCCTGTGCTCTCTTCGTTACACTTTCGAGATCAGAAAGAGCTCCTGTTGAGATATTATTAAAGATAACCTGCTCTGCAGCTCTACCCCCTAAAGTCGCACACATTTCATCAAGCATCTGCTCAGTAGTTGTAAGCTGTCTTTCTTCAGGTAAATACCATGCTGCCCCTAAAGATCGCCCTCTCGGAACAATAGTTACTTTTAACAGTGGTGATGCGTGCTCTACCAACCAGGAGATGGTAGCGTGTCCTGCTTCATGATAAGCCACTCTTTTCTTTTCAGATGGTTTGATGGCTTTGTTTTTCTTTTCAAGACCTCCGATGATACGGTCTACCGCATCAAGAAAATCCTGTTTTGTAACTGAAGTATGATTGTTTCTCGCTGCAATTAATGCCGCTTCGTTACATACGTTAGCAATATCCGCCCCGCTGAATCCCGGAGTCTGTTTTGCTAAAAACTCGCGGTCTACACTGTCATCAAGCTTGATTTTCTTTAAATGCACATCAAAGATTTGTCTTCTTTCATGCAATTCAGGAAGATCTACGTAGATCGAACGGTCGAAACGTCCTGCCCTCATTAATGCTTTATCAAGAATATCCGCCCGGTTGGTTGCAGCCATTACAATAACGTTGGTATCTGTTCCGAAACCGTCCATTTCCGTAAGAAGCTGGTTGAGCGTGTTTTCTCTTTCGTCGTTTCCGCCTGAGAAGTTATTCTTTCCTCTCGCACGTCCGATAGCATCAATCTCGTCTATGAAAATAATTGCCGGTGATTTCGCTTTAGCCTGAGCAAATAAATCTCTTACTCTGGATGCACCTACTCCTACAAACATTTCTACGAAATCTGATCCTGAAAGTGAGAAGAAAGGTACTTTGGCTTCACCCGCCACAGCCTTTGCCAATAGCGTTTTACCTGTTCCCGGAGGCCCTACCAATAGTACACCTTTAGGAATTTTACCTCCCAGTTTCGTATATTTTTCTGAATTTTTAAGGAAATCCACGACTTCCTGAACTTCTTCTTTTGCACCTTCCAGTCCTGCAACATCTTTGAAGGTCACCTGAATTCTTTCTTTTTCGTCAAAAAGCTTGGCTTTGGATTTCCCGATAGAGAAAATCTGACCTCCGGGGCCACCTCCGCTTCCCATTCTTCTGAAAAGAAGGAAATAGAATAATCCTAAAATAGTAATCCAGATTAGTGCCTGAATAAGAATACTCATCAACGGGCTTTCACCTTCTGCATAATCCTTAGATGTCGCAATCTGAGGGTTTTGCTGTTTCAGAGCATCAAATTTTTCAAGGAATAATCTCAGGTCTCCGTATTTAAGCGTATAATCTGCTTTCGGAGCCATTGATAGGCTTGAAAAAGGGTTTGCTTTATCGTCTTTCTTTACGGTAGCTGTTTTAGCAGCCTGTGTTAAAAACACGTCAGCCTTCTGGGCTTGTTTATCTATTAAAACTCTCTGGATTTTTCCTGCCTGCATTTCTTTAAAGAAACCATCCTCATCAATAGTTTTTGCACTATTATCACCTAAAAAATTAGGAATAAAAAATAACAAAAGAGCTATGATCGCAATCGGAAAAAACCAGTTAAATCCTTTATTGTTCATTTATACTTTTTAAAATTAAAATTCATTTTCGATTCTGGTAATGACTGCATCACCCCAGAGCTCCTCTATATCGTAGTACTCGCGTACCTGTTTCTGGAAAATATGTACTACTACGGAAACGTAGTCTACCAGCACCCACATTGCATTTTCCGTTCCTTCTACGTGCCAAGGTCTTTCTTTAAGCTCGTTTCTCACCTTCTTTTCAACACCACCCGCTAATGCGGCTACCTGTGTGTTTGAGTTTCCGCTGCATATCACAAAGGTCTCTGCGACAGAGTTTTCGATGTTTGAAAGATCGAAGATCATAATGTCTTCTCCTTTTACATCCTGGATTGCCTCAACGATTTTATCTAATAATTCTTGTTTTTCTGCTGTTTTATTCATTAAAAAATACTATAATCTGCAAATTTATTGTTTTTCTTTCACTTTAGCCTTACTTTTAACCCCCGAAAGTCTTAAAGTTTTCTTAAATGAGTCAACTATTCTACCTGAAAGAATGTTCTTCTACTAATGACGAAATTTCAAAGTTTTTACTTTATGAAAATTCTGATTTTATTGCACTTCATACATTTCATCAAACAAAAGGCCGTGGCCAGTACGGAAATACATGGTCAGCTGCTGCTGAAAAAAATTTAGCCTATACTCTTGCTGTAAGGACGGAAAATTTTCCGGTGTCTGATTTCCTGTTCAATTATTATACCGCAATCATAATCCGCGATTTCCTTGCCAATTTGACTGATAATCCTGTGAAAATAAAATGGCCTAATGATATTATTCTTAAAAATAAAAAAATCGTAGGAATTTTGATTGAAAAGAAAAAAATTAATCAGAATAATTATTTTATTATTGGAGCCGGTTTTAATATTCTCCAGGAAAAATTTGATGAAATATCGAACGCGGGATCTATCTTAACACAGACAGGTAAGCATTTTAACCTTAATGAATTCACCATTGCGCTTCATGATTTTCTCGTTGAAAAGTTAAATATAATTCCTTCTGAAGATGAAATTCTGAGTCGTTTTAACGCCGGTTTATTCAGAAAAGATGAAATTTCTGTTTTTGAGCTTAATGAAAAAAGACAAAATGGCATCATTAAAAATGCTGACATAAACGGTAATCTCTGGATTGATCTTGAAAACGACGGGTTACGATCCTTCTATCATAAGGAAATAAAACTCCTTTATTGATTGGCCCTTTTCAGGTACAGAAACAGAGCAAGAGGTGAAAACACCATGTTCGGAAACCACATAGCAAGAGCGGGTGACATGCTCTTATTCTCTGAAACTACTTTAAGTGCCTCAAATGAGAAAACAAAGACAAACGCCAAAGAAATACCCACGGCCAGATTAATTCCCAATCCGCCCCGCTTTTTCTGTGACGAAAGGGAAAGCGCCAGAAAAGTAAGGATCACAATTGAAACGGGCATGGATGTTCTTTGATAAAGTTCGTTCAGGTGGGCATTCAAATTGCTGTTTCCTTTTTCCGTTTCTCTTTGGATAAATTTTAAAAGTTCGGGGGTTGTCTTGTTCTGCCCCAGCAATTCATTGGGGAAGAGCTCATCGGGATTGTGTCCAAAACTTTTCTTTAAATCAAAACCATTTGATAGTTTTTCGGTATCATCTTTATTAATAGTCTTCTCGGTGTATGAATTCAGGACAAAAACTTTTTTATCCTTATCCCAGGAAGCATCTGAAGCTTTAAGCTCATATACCATCTTCCTGTTTTTATCAAACTTCTGGTAAGCAAACCCTGACCCTCTTTTTTCACGCTTATTCCATGAGTTGATAAAAATATATTCCGTTTTGCTGAGCTGGGCGGAAACAGGAGCCGTACCCAAAACTTTTTCCTTATTGGCAGCATTGTAGGTATAAGCCTCCAGCTGATTTTTTTGAATATTTGCCCATGGAAGTACAAAATGATTGATCCCTAAGGAGATTAGTGCGATAAATAGCGATGTCAGCAAATAAGGTCTTGCAAATCTGTGAAAACTTGCTCCACTGCTGATAATGGCGACAATTTCCGTATTATTTGCCATTCGGGAAGTGAAATAAATCACAGAAATGAAGACAAGAATAGAAAGAAATGTCATCACAAGATTGACGATCCAAAAAGGATAAAAGTGAACTAAAAAATACGTAAGGTTCAGTTTCGGATCAATTGCTGTCGCGTTTTCAATCCTTGGGATTTTCTGCTGAACATCAATTACCAAAACAACAATAGACAGCAAAATCAGCATGAAACTGAAAGTTCCAAGGTATTTTTTTACAATGTATCTGTCTATAATTTTCAGCATTATTTTATTTTTTTAATGCGTTGTTAATTGATTTCTATGTTTAACAGGATTTATCCTATTCTACTTTAGGCCGTTCCTTCGGGACTCCTATTTTGATATTACAATCGTTGACGGAGAACCGGAACAACCGAATTTTTCCATTGATAAAAATCTCCTGCTAAGATATGTTCTCTTGCGACTTTTACCAAGTCCAGATAAAATGCCAAGTTATGAATAGACGCAATTTGTTTCGCGAGGTATTCTTTGGAGACAAACAAATGCCTCACATACGCTTTTGAATATTCTCTGTCTACGAAACTTGTTCCAAACTCATCCAGTGGCGAAAAGTCTTTTTTCCACTTTTCATTTTTCATATTCATCACCCCTTTCCAGGTGAAAAGCATAGCATTTCTGGCATTTCTTGTTGGCATTACACAGTCCATCATATCGATTCCCAGACCTATTGATTCCAGAATATTCCACGGAGTTCCCACTCCCATTAAATATCTCGGCTTTTCTTTTGGCAAAATATCAGTAACCTCATCGGTTATTCTGTACATTTCTTCTTCGGGTTCGCCTACGGAAAGTCCGCCGATGGCATTTCCTTCTGCGCCGGCTTCTGCAATTACCTGTGCGGAAATTTTCCTCAAGTCGGAATAGGTCGATCCCTGAACAATAGGGAAAAGTCTTTGTTTGTGTCCGTATAATTCGGGATTATTTTCCGTCCAGTCAATACATCTTTTCAGCCAGCGGTGTGTAAGCTCCATGGATGATTTGGCCTGATTGTATTCGCACGGATACGCCACACATTCGTCAAAAGCCATGAAAATATCGGCTCCGATCTGTCTTTGAATTTCCATAGACTTTTCGGGAGAAAACATGTGGTAACTTCCGTCAATATGAGATTTGAACCTTGCGCCTTCTTCAGACATTTTTCGGCTGCTCGCCAATGAAAACACCTGGAAGCCTCCCGAATCGGTAAGGATGGGAAGATCCCAGTTCATGAATTTATGAAGCCCTCCCGCTTCCTGCATGGTATCCATTCCGGGACGAAGGTATAAATGATAGGTATTTCCCAAAATAATCCGGGCCTTTATGTCTTCTTTGAGTTCTCTTTGGTGAACGGTTTTTACACTCGCGACAGTTCCCACAGGCATAAAAATCGGCGTCTGGATCTTACCATGGTCTGTGGTAAGTTCTCCGGCTCTTGCTTTCCCCTCAGAGGTTTTTTCTATTGTAAAAAACTTTTGCATCTTATAATTATCTTGATAAAGGAGGAAGATTTTCAGTGTTTCCTGTCTTGCTCATTTTATCTTTTACATATTTTTCCGCTTTCGGATCTTTTTTCAATAATATTTCCTGAGCATCTTCAACGATTCCGTTCATTTTTTCCTTTACTACATAATATTTGAAGCTTTCTACATAGTCAGCTGATTTTACGTTATGTGTTTTAAGAACATATCTCGTCCCTGCTTCCAGGTTTGAATTCGGGTACATGAAAGTTGCCTGATCATTAATGGCCAGATCTGCCATAATTTCAGCCATTTTATCTTCCGGTAAAAGATTTTTAGGCTTATCGATATAATCTCCGCAAGAAAGCAAAGATATCAGTACAAAAAAGAAGATCAATTTTTTCATCAGTTAATTTTTATCTGTTTTTGATGAAGCCGTCCTATTTCCGAATGAAATTTACAGCATATCATGTTATAATCTGTTGATGATTGATTTCCACTTTAAATTTAAAACTCCGAAAACCGCTTCATGAATGATGCCGCCATTCATTTTGCTTTCTCCAAGGATTCTGTTGGTAAAAATAATCGGCACTTCTACAATTTTGAATCCTTTTTTAAGAGTTCTGAATTTCATTTCAATCTGAAATCCATACCCTTTTAATTTCACATTATCCAGCCCGATTTCTTCCAGCACTTTTCTTGAAAAACAGACAAAGCCTGCAGTAGTATCGTGAATCGGCAATCCTAAAACGAATCTTACATATTTTGACGCAAAATAAGAGAGCAATACTCTTCCCATCGGCCAGTTCACTACATTCACTCCTTTGGAATATCTTGATCCGATAGCCATATCGGCATTCCGGCATGCATCAAAAAGTCTTGGCAGATCGGCAGGATTGTGCGAAAAATCGGCATCCATTTCAAAAATATAATCGTACTTATTCTCGATCGCCCATTTAAACCCATGGATGTAGGCTTTTCCCAATCCGTCTTTTACTCTTCTTACCGATAAATGCAGAAAATGCGGATGTTCTTTCTGCAATTCTTTTACCAGCTCTGCTGTACCATCGGGAGATGAATCGTCTACTACCAGAATATGAAAGTCATCTTCCAATGCAAAAACTGCGGAAATAATTTTTTCAATATTTTCCTTTTCGTTATACGTGGGAATGATGACCAGTTTTTTCATTTCAGTTTGCAAAGATAGTTTATTTAACCTTTTTATTTTATACAAAATAATCTATAATTTTGCAAAAAAATACTCCTTTGCCGTTATCACAAAATTTTATAAATCATATAAGGATACCTGAGAACAACGATTGGGTGATCTTTATATTGTTGGGCTGCATCTTTTTGTACCTTTTTATGATGAATATTATTGAAAGGGAAGCAAATCTGAAAGACTTTCTGCTACAGAAATATTTTGATGCAAGTAACAATCTTCCGAGCTGGGTTATAACGTCCTGTGTGACGGCTCTTACCTTATCGGTACTGGTCTCACAGTATATCCCGACCGTCCCTAAATACATTGCAGATCTTCAGGTGTTGGGATATCAGCTGAACAAATTCGGATTCTGCCTTAGTGCCGTGGTCCTGTTTTACATGCTGAAATCAGGATTGGGATTTTTATTTTTTCAGAGCACCGGCGACGGAAAAAAATGGACTGTATTTTATTTTACTGCTACAAAATTTTATTTCATCCTGTCTTTTATCCTGATTATTTTATGTGTAACCCACTATTATTTCCCGCTTGACAGAAATAAAATGTTCCTGTACTACTTTTACTTTTTTTCTTTTGTGTTCATTTTCAAGGTTTTTTTCTATTTATTTCACAAGAATAATATCTTACCTGAAAAATGGTATTATAAATTTTTGTATATTTGCACCCTCCAAATTGCACCTCTTTTGTTGCTTTGGAAATTATTATTTTTTTAATACTGTCAATGATGAGAATAAAGTCAATATTGGTTTCTCAACCAGCGCCAAGTGAGTCGTCTCCGTACCTGGATATTGCAAAGAAGGAAAAGATAAAAATAGATTTCCGCCCTTTCATCCACGTAGAAGGAGTTGACAATAAAGAATTGAGAACACAGAAGATCGATCTTACGCAATATACCGGAATTATTTTCACGAGTAAGAATGCGATTGATCATTATTTCAGATTAGCAGAAGAGCTGCGTTTCGCGGTTCCTGATACCATGAGGTACATCTGCCAGTCTGAGGCAATTGCCAATTATCTTCAGAAACATATTGTGTACAGAAAAAGAAAGATCAGCTTCGGGGAAAAGAATTTCTCGGATCTTCTTCCGTTATTCAAAAAATTCCCGACAGAGAAATACCTTTTGCCTTCTTCGGATGTATTGAGCCCGGATATTGTGAAAACAATGGAAGCTTCCAATGTAGACTGGAAAAGAGCCATCATGTACAGAACGGTTTGCAGCGATCTTACAGACATCAACGTAAAGGATTATGACATGCTGATATTCTTCAGCCCACAGGGAATCAAGTCATTACAGCAGAATTTCCCGGATTTTAAACAGGAAGAAACAAAAATAGGCGTCTTCGGAACCACTACTCTTGCTGCCGCTGAAGAGGCCGGGCTTAAAGTAGATCTTATGGCTCCTACTAAGGAAACTCCATCTATGACTATGGCATTGGAGAAGTACATTAAATCGCTTCACAAGTAAGTTTTACTGTAAAATATAAAGCAACCGTCTTTTCATCAGGAAAGATGGTTTTTTTTTAACTAAATTTGAACAAGAATTAATATTGAATGGAAGCTCCAAAGGCAAAAAAAATAGAAAAACTCCTTGAAACACACGGTGATAAAAGAATTGACAATTATTTCTGGCTTAATGAACGGGAAAATCCGGATGTCATAAAATACCTTGAAGAAGAAAATGCCTACGCAGATTTCGTGATGAAAGATACGGAACAGCTGCAGGAGGAACTTTTTGAAGAGATGAAAGCCCGGTATAAGAAAGACGATGAATCTTTACCGTATTTTTTCAACGGATACTGGTATATCGTCCGCTATGAAGAAGGGAAAGAATATCCTATTTTCTGCAGAAAACACCAAAGTTTAGAAAACAATGAAGAAATTATTCTTGATGTTAATATCCTGGCAGAAGGCGAAAGCTATTTTGAAGTAGGAAGTGTTGCCGTTTCTCCGAATAACGAGCTGGCTTCTTTCTCAACAGACAATGTAAGCCGCCGAATCTACAGCATCAACTTCAAAAATGTAAAAACAGGAGAAATTCTTCCTGACAAGATTGAAAATACAACAGGAAAAGCAGTCTGGGCTAATGATAACGAGCATGTATTCTATATCCGAAAAGATGAAAGCCTGAGAGCTTTCCAGGTGTACAGACATAAGCTGGGAACTGACGCGTCAGACGATGTTTTAATATTCCATGAAAAAGATGACACTTTTGATGTGAATGTTTTTAAAACAAAATCCCTAGAATATATTTTTATTGCAAGTTCGAGCACAATCTCAGACGAGCACCGGTTTATTCCTTCCGATAATGTTTTCGCAGAATGGACGATCATTCAGCCAAGAATCGACGACCTGGAATATTCTGTTGAACATTATGAAGACGAGTTTTACATCATTACCAACGCTGATGACGCTTTTAATTTTAAAATTGTAAAGACGAAGATCAATAACTGCGGAATGGAAAACTGGGTTGACGTAATTCCGCACCGTCCTGAAGTTTTGCTGGAAGGTTTTGAGATTTTTAAAAATTACCTGGTGCTTGAAGAAAGAGAACAGGGATTGCTGCAAATTAAAATCATAGACGAAAAAACTCAGGAATCTTATTATTTGCCGTTTTCTGATCCTACTTACACCGCTTACATCGGGGTAAATCTTGAATTTGACACGGAGGTTTTACGTTATGGTTACACCTCTTTGACACAGCCGAGTTCTACTTACGAATATAATATGAAAGAAAAAACCACCGTTCTTCTGAAACAACAGGAAGTTTTGGGCGGAAAATTCTTTGCCGAAAATTATATTTCAGAACGAATCTGGGCAGACTCCAGAGACGGAAGCTCAAAAATTCCGATCTCTCTGGTTTACCACAAAGACACCAAAAAATCTGCGGACACCCCTTTGCTTCTCTATGGCTACGGAAGTTATGGACATACCGTTGACGCAAGTTTCTCGAATGTAAGATTATCAATTCTGGACCGGGGTTTCATCTATGCCATTGCGCACATCAGAGGCGGAGAATATTTGGGAAGAGAATGGTATGAGGATGGAAAAATGCTGTTTAAGAAAAATACCTTCTTCGATTTTATTGATGCCGGAAAATTTTTAATTAAAGAAAATTACACTTCCTCAAAGCACTTATACGCAATGGGCGGAAGCGCAGGAGGTTTACTTGTAGGTGCTGTGATGAATTATGACCCTTCATTATTCAACGGGATTGTAGCACAGGTTCCTTTCGTAGATGTGGTTACTACCATGCTGGACGAAACAATTCCTTTAACAACCGGAGAATATGACGAGTGGGGAAATCCAAACGATGAAGAATACTATCATTACATGAAAGAATATTCGCCTTACGATAATGTAGAAGCGAAAGAATATCCAAATGTACTGATTACAACAGGCTTGCATGATTCTCAGGTTCAATATTGGGAGCCCGCAAAATGGACTGCAAAGTTACGTGAGCTCAAAACCGATAATAATATTCTCATTTTCAAAACCGATATGAGCGCAGGCCACGGTGGGGCAAGCGGAAGGTTTGAGTCCTTAAAGGAAGATGCTCTGGAGTACGCATTCCTGATGAAATTGGAAAATAAATATTAAAGATTATGATACTCCTGATTATTTTTTTCGGCCTTGCTGTGGTGTATTACCTTTTCCAGAAGAACAGAATCAATAGAATTGAAAAACAGGAATATCTGCGCGAAAGGAAGAATGAAAAATTCGAGCAGCTCTTGGATCTCGCAAGAAAACAGGATGGGGCAAAATCTGAAGAGCAGAATAAAAATAATAACATGGAGAATTGATATATTATGATAAACGAAGCAGAATACTGGCAAAAAATAGAACAATTTTTCGTAGAAAATTTTGATACGGAAAAAAATGCTCCGATAGAAACGTATCTATTTCTGATCGGCCTTCAGGAGCTGGGAAGCGGTCAGCAGAAATACACAAAAGACGATAAGGTAAACTTAATTCACATTGCAGTCTGCCGATTACTGGAACCTTTTGGGTATTATAAATTTTCATATTACGATGACGACGGCTATCCGCATTTTGAAAAGCTGGAAGAACTGCCTGAATTGAAACCCAATGAACAGCAGCTTTTAATGAAAAAAGCGATTATTCAGTATTTTCAGGATGAAGAAATTGTTTAAATTAAAGTGTACAAATAAAAAAACGGAAAGTAAAAATACTTTCCGTTTTTTATTCGTCTTAGTTTTGGCTAAAGCCGCTCCTATTGATATTTAAATATTATTTAATGCTGCTGAGAATGCTTTCCAATTGATTTAAACCTGTTTTAAAACCCTCTTCAAATCCCATTTCCAAGAGCTGATTCATTGCCTCTTCAGAGGCGAAGTGAATATTGATTGTTACTTTTGTTCCTTCTTCCACTCCGGTAAAACCAAACAGCCATTTTGCTTCCGGGAAGTCAGGATTTACATTTCCGTTTTCATCGCAGAAAGAGTCTGTTCCGTCAAAACTTCGATGTTCCGTTATTTCTCCGTACTTTACTTTAGCATAATGCCTTTCACCTTCAGGTACAAGCATTGAATACAGCCATATTCCTCCATTTTTAAATTCCTGAGTTTTGGTTTCACATTTCCACGGTTTCGGAGCCCACCATTGATCGAGCAATTGGGATTTTGTAAAATAATTCCACACTTCAGTAACATCAGCATTATAAATGTGCATTATATAGACACTGGCAGCATCTGCATCTTTGTTAAAAACGATTTCGGATTTCATATTAATAATTTATTTACACAAATCTACTTTTTTATTTAATGAAAGTTCTTTTCATATATCAAAGAATTAAAAATTTATAAATAAATGTTAAAAAACACGTTTTTAAGAAAAATAACACAATTTTTTGGCTCGTTTTTTGTTTATCAAGTCATAAAATAATTAATTTTAACATTCTGTTTTTTAAATTTACTAAGTAATGAATAATAAATTCATCCCAATAATATCGGTGTTTATGACGATTTCACTGATTGTGTTCGTCACGCTCCAGTTTTATTGGCTGAAACGTTATTATGGTGCACTGGATCAGGATTTCTCCTCTAAAGTCTATTCTGCATTAGAAAATACATCAAAAATCATTGGTGAAGCTGAAGTTGATAAATATCTGAACGTCGAAAACAAGGATTTCAGGAATACTGTTCTTGCCAATAAGAATCAGCCTTCATTGACTACGATTCAGCAGGTAAAAGATTCGGGAACCCAAAGGCAGATTGTATATTCTAAGAATATTATCGAGAAAAATCAGCTTCCGATTTCGCCAAAAGGGGATTCCCTGAACCTTACCACATTGTATTCTGACGAAGCTGCTTACAAAATAAAACGAGATACTACCAATCGTGAGCTTCTGACCGCCGACATCAACCGCGATATTGAAAATGGTGACTATGCCATGAAAGAGTTCGTGAAGATAAATGGAAATAATCTTCCCATTACCAAAAGGCTAGATGAAAAAATCCTGGATTCCGTCATTGCAAAAGAGCTGAGAATAAGAGGAATTTCGGCAACTTTCGGATACGGTATTACGGATAAAAATAATAAGCTTACAAGTGTTGTCAATAAACTATACAAAGAAAAAAAAGACAACAACACGTACAGCTATCCCCTGTTTACGGATTCTAAAGAAAGAACGCTGTATACGCTTGCCCTGGTTTTTCCCAAAAAGGAATATTCTCTGGCGATGAATAACTGGCCGATGCTGCTGGGTACATTCCTTTCATTGCTTACCATTTTGGGCATTTACATCATTTCTATTAATTATATGATGAGACAGAAAAAGCTTGCCGAAGTAAAAACAGATTTTATCAACAATATGTCTCATGAGTTTAAAACCCCGCTGGCGACTATTTCCGTGGCTACCGACTCGCTGGCAAACGATAAAATCGCAACCAATCCGGATAAGGTTAAATACTATTCCGAACTGATAAAACAGGAAAACCTGCGCATGAAAAAACAGGTCGAAAACGTCCTGAACATGTCGAAGCTTGAGCGTAATGAAGTAAAATTATTTTTGAAAGAAACCAATGTAAGAGAACTGATAAGAAGAACGGCAGAATCCTTCAGTCTAATCGTAAAACAGAGAAACGGAACCCTGAGAGAGGAATTCAATGCGACAAATTATAATTTTAAAATAGACGAATTCCACATCTCGAACATGTTGGTAAATCTTTTGGATAATGCTAATAAATATTCTCCGGAAACGCCTGAAATCTCTATTAAAACAAGAAATGAAGGGCACTTTTACGTGATTGAAATTTCGGATAAGGGGATGGGTATGGAAACGCAGAATAAAACAAAAATTTTCGAAAAATTCTTCAGAGAAGAAACCGGAAATATTCATAATGTGAAAGGCCAGGGATTAGGGCTATCTTACGTTAAAAAAATTGTAGAACTTCATAAAGGTCAGATTCTGGTAGATTCCCACAAAGGAAAAGGGAGCATATTTACCATAAAGCTGCCGATGAGTTAAAATAAGATCAACCAAATAAACAAAATATAAGAAGAGAGAGTGGCATGTTCATTCTTATTATTAAAATTTAATTATTAAAATTATGAGCAACAGAATATTATTAGTAGAAGACGATCAGAGTTTCGGAGCAGTATTGAAAGATTATTTATCCATCAATAATTTTGAAGTTACTTTGGCCACAGACGGCGAGCAGGGATTGAAAGAATTCACCGAAAATGAGTTTGACATCTGTATTTTCGACGTTATGATGCCGAAAAAAGACGGATTTTCGCTAGCTGAAGACGTAAAGAAAATCGACAAAAATACACCGATTATCTTCCTGACAGCCCGAAATATGAGAGAAGACATCCTGAAAGGATACCAGTTGGGAGCAGATGATTATATCACCAAGCCCTTCGATACCGAGTTGCTTTTATACAAAATAAAAGCCATTCTTCAGAGAAGCTCTACCCTGGAAAATGAAGAGCAGGAACAGTTCAAAATCAGCAATATCTTTTTTGATTCTATGCTGAGACAGCTGAGAGTAGGAGATAATGAATACAAACTTTCACCTAAAGAAAATGAGCTGCTAAAGCTTCTTTGCATCCATAGAAACGATTTTATGCCGAGAGATCTTGCTTTGAGAAAAATCTGGAAAAAAGAGAATTATTTTACCGCAAGAAGTATGGACGTATATATCGCAAAACTGCGTAAATTACTGAAAGATGATGAAGGATTGGAGATCATTAATGTTCACGGTGAAGGATTCAGACTTTTAGTTAAGAATTAATTACAAAATCCTTACGATAATTATAAATTAGCAAAGCAATTCAAAATGTTTTGCTAATTTTGTTTTATATGAAGAATACAATTTTCGGCATGCTTGCCATCTCCATAGTAACAATCTCTTGTAAAAAAGACGAAAGAGCGACTTATATTAAAGAAGAAGCCGGTGTTCAGCAGCCTGCCATAGTGGCAAATCAGGCTCCCAAAGCTTCATTGCTGGACCAGGCCGGAATCCAGCCAACACAGCCCCCTTCTGCAACAGCCGTTACAGCTCCCGGGATGAATCCTCCGCACGGACAGCCGGGCCACAGGTGTGACATTCCCGTAGGCCAACCTTTAAACAGCAAGCCTGCCCAACCCGCTCAGACTGCTTCAGCGACGCCTAATCAGGCTCAGACCATTCAGATTGATCCCAATTCTTTACAACCTGGAAAGTTTTCTGTAGAAAATGGAAAAGCTAAAAATAGTAAAACGGCCAAAGGAATGAATCCTCCGCATGGCGAACCGGGACACAGATGTGACATTCCAGTGGGACAGCCCCTTAACAGCAAGCCTGCTCCACAACCTGTACAACAAAATATTGCCCAAAATACACCCGCTCCGACACCTACTCCCGCTCCAACAGGTCCAAAACCAGCTTTAAATCCCGCACACGGAGAACCATGGCATAATTGTGCCTTAAAAGTTGGTGATCCTTTACCATAATTTTTGTATTTTTGCAGTGATGAAACTCGTTCAGATCATAACAATTGTATTTTGCTTAGGAATTTTCCTGATTCCTAAAGACAATTTTTATGCTCAGAACATGCAGGAAACATGCTGCAAAAAGGCATCAGAAAGCTCCTGCTGCAAAAAACAGCATACAGAGCATTCTAAAGATAATCATAGCCAGAAACAGAAAAGTTCTTCATGTCATGACGACTGCTGTACCTCCTGCGCAATGTGCTACAGTTTTATAGAAACTCCTTTTTCCAGAAGTCTTAAGCTGGATATTTCATACTACAAAGCCAATAAAAACTTACACTTCGAATACTCAGACCCTTATATTTCAGGCCGTCTGAGAGAAATCTGGCAACCCCCGAAAATAGGTTAATTAAAAGAAATCGTATAATGTATAATTATCAATCTTCTCATGATTGTTAAATTATTGCATTGTCAAATTGTTCCATTAATTTAATTAATCTAAATCTTAAAAATAATGAAATCATATATATCCAGGATTATTCTTGGTCTGTTCTTATTATGTACGCCTTTTATATTTGCACAGCATCTTTCCCAAAACCAGTATAAAGTAAAAGGAAACTGCAACTTGTGTAAAGAAAGAATTGAAACAACGTCAAAAAAAGCCGGTGCAAAAACAGCTAGCTATTCCGTAGATTCACAGATATTAACATTAGAAACAGAAGATCACGTTTCTCCGGAAAATGTTTTAAAAGAAGTTGCAAAAGCCGGACATGATAACGAAAAATTCCAGGCAGATGAGGCAGATTATAATGCATTACCACCATGTTGTCAATATGACAGAGACACTAAACACACTGCTGAAGAACATCACATTCATACAAAAGCAGAAAATGAATTTTACGTAAAAGGAAACTGTGAATCCTGCAAAGCAAGAATTGAAAAGGCAGCAAAAGATGCCGGAGCCGATTCGGCAGAATGGAGCGCCGAAAAACAGACGGTTACTTTAAATTTTAATCCCCAAAAAACTTCAGCAGATGCCATATTAAAAAAGATTGCTGAAGCAGGACACGATAATGAAAAGTACAAATCCAGCGACAGCACGTACAAAAATCTTCCATCGTGCTGCTTATACGACAGGGAAATACCATTTGGAGAAGCCAATCCGAAAGTTCATTTGGAAGAAAGCACAGAATCAGAACATGATCACGCTGCTTCAGGCGGTAACCACGAAACAAACATTGAAGGTGTTACGGTAACTGCTGCAAAAGCTTCCACCTCACTTAACAAAAAGGAAGCCGGATTAATTTTTAATATCGATAAAAAGGAATTATTGAAAGCTGCGTGCTGTAATTTATCCGAAAGCTTTGAAACCAATGCAACAGTAGACGTTTCTTTCAGCAATGCGGTAACAGGCACCAAGCAGTTAAAAATGTTGGGACTGGACCAGAAATACACAAGCTTAACAAAAGAACTGCTTCCGGAAATCAGGGGACTTGCTTCTGCTTACGGATTAAATTTTATTCCTGGAAGATGGATTGAAAGCATTCAGCTTACCAAAGGAGGAAGTACGGTAACGAATGGTTATGAAAGCATCACGGGACAAATCAATACCGAGTTGCTTAAAAATTCTGAGAAGCCCGAAACATCACTGAATCTTTTTGCCGACTTCAACGGAAGAACAGAAGCCAATATCACCAGTATTTCCAAAATAGACGACAAATGGTCACAGACCTTCCTTCTTCATGGCAACGGAACTTTCGGTGATACGGATATGAATGACGACGGATTTCTTGACAGACCGAAAGGTACACAGCTGAATGCAGCCTATTTGCTGAATTATAATGATCTGGAAAAATCAGGCTTCGGATCTCATTTTGGAATTAACTTTATTAAGGACGAAAGAACTGCAGGCCAGGTGGGATTTGATAAAAAAATTCCGCAGGCTCAGCAATCTCTTTACGGAGTAGGAATCGATATCTCAAGATTTCAGGTATGGAATAAAACAGGCTATGTTTTTAAAGGAAAACCTTACCAGAGCCTGGGCTGGATGAACCAATATACGTTTCATCAACAGGACAGCTTTTTTGGATTGAGAAATTATTCCGGAAAACAGCAGACTTATTATTCAAATTTAATTTTTGAAAGTATTCTTGGGAACACGAATCACAAATACAAAGCTGGCGCAAGCTTCATGTATGACGGATATGACGAAAACTATTTAACGCAAAATTTCAAAAGAAACGAAATTGTTCCGGGAGCATTTGCAGAATATACTTTAACGGGATTAAAATATACATTGGTTGCAGGAGCAAGGGTTGATTTTCATAATTTAGCGGGAACACAGTTTACCCCGAGATTAAACTTCAAATATGATATTACTCCACAAACGATCTTAAGACTTTCGGCAGGAAGAGGCTTCAGAACAGCAAATATTTTTGCAGAAAGCCAACAGTATTTTGCCTCCAACAGAACGGTTCAGATTCTTGAAAACGGAGGAAATATTTACGGATTGAGACCGGAAATTGCCTGGAATTATGGAGCAAGCCTCCAGCAGGAATTTAAATTATTCGGAAGAAAATCTTCCATTGTTGCAGATTTCTTCAGAACCGATTTCCAGGATCAGGTGATGGTAGACCTTGACCGTTCACCTCAGCAGCTAACGTTTTATAATCTTGAGGGAAAATCTTTTGCCAATTCATTCCAGACCCAGTGGGATCTTATGCCTTTTAAAAACTTTGAATTGAGATTTGCCTATAAATATTATGACGTGCAGGCCGATTACCTGAACGGAAGAAGAGCTGTTCCTTTTATGGCAAAACACAGAGGCTTTGTAAATGCAGCCTATTCAACCAATAAAAATGATAAAGGCGGCTTCTGGAGCTTTGACACGACTTTAAATATCGTAGGAAAACAAAGGCTTCCGGATACTTCATCCAATCCTTCACCGTTTCAGCTCGCAGCATATTCACCTTCATACAGTGTTCTGAATGCACAGATTTCAAGAAATTTCAACAAAAAAATACGGGCTTATTTGGGTGGCGAGAATTTAACCTCTTACTCACAAAGCAATGCGATTGTTGATTTTAAAAATCCTTTTGGGAACTACTTCGACGGAGGAATGGTCTATGCTCCGATTATGAAAGCTAATTTTTATGTTGGGCTGGATGTAACGTTCTAACAATACAATATTAATTAAAATTAAATAGTATGGTTTCAGCAGTAATAAAGAAACCATGCTTTTTTATATCTTTAAGGTAAAGTAAAATCATGCCGCATACCCTTATTTTTGAAGAACAGTATAAAAGACTCGGTATAGAAAAATTCTCGGAACATCATCTGGAAACGATTCACGGAAATAAGTTTCGCTACGATATTAAAGTAATGTACATTCCTGCAGGGTATGAGCTATCGGTAGATTTCAATCACTTTTCGGTTACACAGCCAAGTCTTTTTTTCTTAACCAATCAGCATGTAAAAATTACAAGAGCTCAGGGAGATGCGAAATTACTGTATTACAACCGCGATTTTTACTGTATTCAGATTCACGATAAGGAAGTTGCATGTGACGGGCTGTTATTCCACAACGTGTTTGAAATTCCTTTCGTAGAGCTTGATCGCGAAGGAGATATTATCATTCAGCAGCTTTTTCAAAATATTGAGTATGAGCTTAAATGGAAAGATTCTTCCGCAGAAGAAATGATCCGGACGTATGTAAAACAGATCATCATCCACGCTACCAGAAAATGGAAAAAACAGAATCTTGATAATAATGTCATAAAAATTCCCAATAATGAGGTCGATTTTTTCCGTGATTTCAGCAGGCACCTGGAAATTCATTTCAGAAGCAAGCATAATGTCTCTGAATATGCAGATTTCCTCCACATAGCTCCCAAGACATTGACCCATAAGTTTAAAAGCTTAGGACTTGAATCCCCCAATCAGCTGATCATCAACAGAATTCTTCTTGAAGCAAAGAGACTTCTCATCTATACGGATAAAACGGTGAAAGAAATTGCCTATGATCTTGGTTACGAAGATCCGGCATATTTCAACCGTCTTTTCACCGGCAAAACAGGAAGCACGCCTTCAAATTTCAAGAAAAATTACATGCCGGGAAAAAAGTACAATATTTAAAGCCATTTATGTATTTATTAGGAGCAAAACCCAACATATCTTTGTAACATCAAAACAAGCAATATTTAACAACAAAAAAATTAAAGTATTATGAGACGTAACGCAACAGCCGTTTGGAACGGTAACATCAAAGAAGGTAACGGACATTTAACTACCCAAAGCACAACCTTAAACGAAACGCAATATTCATTCAACAGCCGTTTTGCGGACGGAGTAGGCACAAATCCTGAAGAATTGCTGGCTGCAGCCCATGCAGGGTGTTTTACCATGAAATTAAGCGCAGAACTTTCCCAGGCAGGATTTACCCCCGAAGAATTAAAAACCACTTCTGTAATTACCCTTGATCCAAGTGTAGGAAAAATCACCAAATCAGAACTTACTTTAACGGCAAAAGTTCCGGGAATTTCAGAAGAAGAGTTCCAGAAATATGCTAAAATTGCAGAAGAAGGTTGTCCTGTAAGTGCAGCGTTCAATTTCGAAATTACTTTGAATGCAACTTTGGAAAATTAAAAGCCTGATATAATCGTAATAAATATCAATACGAGCGGGCTTTAGCCCGCTTTTTTTTAATAGTGCACCTGTGGCTTTAGCCAAAACTTAAGAATTTTTAATTGTATATTATTTGATGCTGAGAACTATCCAATATCATTTAATCATAAATTAAAATATACCAATCGGTATATTTTTGTATATTTGCTTAAAATTATGATCGAAAATGTCTAAGGCTGAGAAAACAAAGCAGTTTATCATCGAAAAAACAGCTTCTCTTTTTAATACAAAGGGATATACCTCCACATCGCTTTCAGATATTACAGAAGCTACCGGCCTGACCAAAGGAAGTATCTATGGAAATTTTGAAAACAAAGATCAGGTTGCACTGGAAGTATATAAATACAACGCCGGTCTTTTAAAACAAAGCATGTCCCGTTCTTTCGGTGATGAATTTCCCTCTACTATTGATAAGCTGCATGCCTTTGTTGCGTTCTACAGAAAAAACTGGCAGTCAGTTTTTTTAAACGGAGGATGCCCACTGATGAATGCTGCTACCGAAGCCGACGACACTTACCCTTTACTAAAAAACCAGGTAACAAGATCTTTCACGGAATGGATTTCCAGGATTACGGAAGTAATTAAGCAGGGTCAGAAAATCGGTGAGTTATCAGCAAATGCCAATGCTTCAGAATACGCCTCTCTGTTCATTATGCTGATTGAAGGCGGAATTTTATTGTCCAAAACAACAGGAGAAGAAAAATTTTTAAATCAGGCATTAGACAGAATCCTTACTATCATTAAAAACGAACTGAATATACATCCATCATAAATATCGTCATATGGAAACAAAAAAAGTGGCCATCGTAGGATACAACAGAATTCCGTTTGCCAGAATCAATACCGCATATGCAGAAAAAAGCAATCAGGATTTGCTGACTGCCGCACTGAACGGACTCATAGAACGGTGCAACCTTCAGGGAAAACTGTTGGGAGAAGTCGCCGGCGGTGCCGTTATCAAACATATTTCTGAGAGCAACCTCATCCGGGAATCTGTTATGGAAACCTCCCTGGATCCTGCCACTCCCGGATGTGATCTTCAACAGGCCTGTGACACAGGAATTGAAGCAGCAATTTATATCGGAAATAAAATTGCTTTAGGCCAGATCGAGAGTGGTATTGCCTGTGGTGTTGAGGCCATGAGTAATATTCCATTTGAAACTTCACCCAAGCTAAGAAAAGCTTTACTAAAGGCCAATAAAGAAAAATCTGTTTTCGGTAAAGTCAAACAGTTGCTAAACCCGAGATTGAAAGACTGGATGCCGGTTCCCTACAAAGGACAGGAACCTAAAACCGGTTTGGTGATGGGAGGACATACAGAAATTACTGCAAAATATTATAAAATTTCCCGCGAAGATCAGGACCTATTGGCATTTAACAGCCACCAGAATATGGCAAAAGCATACGATGAGGGTTTCTTTGATGATATGATTTCTCCTGCCTTCGGATTGGATAAAGACAATAATCTTCGCCGAGATACAAGCCTTGAAAAACTGGCCCAGTTAAAACCAGCTTTTGATAAAGAGAACGGCACATTAACGGCGGGAAATTCCACACCGTTTACGGATGGTGCGTCTGCCATTCTGCTGGCCAGTGAAGAATGGGCAAAAGAAAACAACCTTCCGGTTTTGGCTTATATCACCTTTTCTGAAGTAGCAGGAATAGAATATGTAGAAAATAAGCAGAATTTATTACTTGCTCCGGTTTTTGCCGCCGACAGAATGCTGAAAAAAGCAGGAATGAAGCTTGAAGATTTCGATTATTATGAAATTCATGAAGCATTTGCTGCGCAGGTTTTAGCGACATTAAAAATCTGGGAACATGATGATCTTGCCAAAAAGTTCGGACTTGAAAAAGCACTGGGAAAAATCGACCGCAACAAGCTGAATGTGAAAGGCGGAAGTCTTGCTGCGGCACACCCTTTTGCGGCAACAGGAGGAAGAATTATTGCTACATTAGCCAAGCTTTTAGATCAAAAAGGAAGCGGAAAAGGCTTCATTTCCATCTGTGCAGCCCGCGGACAAGGCGTTACTATGATATTGGAAAAATAAAAATGATGGACAGGCTCGCACAATTAAAACAGTATATAGGAAAAGAATTCACCCAATCACCATCTCCTTTTATGAAATGGCTGAATCCGGTAATTCTTTCCGCAGAAGAAGGACAACTGGAATTTCAATACACCATACGACACGAATGGCTCAATCCGGCAGGAAATCTCCACGGCGGAATCACAGCTGCGATTATCGACGATGTCATTGGTGCCACTATGTTTTCGTTAAATGAAAATTCCTTCATTACAACCATCAATAATGTTATTGATTATTTTTCTACTGCCAAAGAAAATGATATTATTGTCGCAGAAACAACAATCATTAAAAGAGGTAAACAATTTGTAAATGCCCAATGTGAAATCTGGAATGCAGACAAAACACGAATCATTGCAAGAGGAACCTCCAACCTATTCAAAATCAACAATTAAAATATCATCATTATTTGATGATAAGACCAATAAAGATAAATATCTACGAATGAAAAGAGTAGTCATTACAGGACTGGGCGCAGTAACCCCGCTAGGAAATAATGTCGGAGAATTCTGGGAAAACAGCATTAACGGAGTAAGCGGAGCCAACAAAATCACCCATTTTGATACGGAAAAATTTAAAGTACACTTTGCCTGTGAGGTGAAAAATTTTGACCCTAAAACTCATTTAACCCACAATGAAATCAAACGAAGTGATCTTTTTTCACAATATGCGATGTATTCTGCTACGGAAGCGTTAAAAGATTCGGGACTTGAGCTGGAAAATATGGATCCATTTGACACCGGTGTGATCTGGGGAACAGGACAGGGCGGAATGTGGACCTTTGAAAGCGAAGTGATGGAATTTACAAAAGGAGACGGAACCCCGAGATTTAATCCTTTTTTCGTTCCGAAATTCATCGCCAATATGGCTTCAGGAATGATTTCCATGAAATTCGGCCTGCAAGGAATCAACTATACAACGATTTCAGCATGTGCTACCGGAAATACGGCATTGATGGATGCTTTTAATTATATCAGGCTCGGAAAGGCAAAAGTTATTGTGAGCGGAGGATCAGAAGCAGCCATTACACCAGCTTCCATTGGAGGATTTTCCATTATGAAGGCTATGTCTACAAGAAATGATGACTTTACAACAGCAAGCCGCCCTTATGATGCGAACAGAGATGGTTTTGTCATGGGGGAAGGTGCAGGTGCTTTAATTCTTGAAGAATATGAACATGCAAAAGCAAGAGGCGCAAAAATCTACGCAGAATTGGTTGGAGCCGCAATGACGGCAGATGCTTATCACATGACCGCACCTCATCCGGATGGTGTAGGAGCCATTAAAGCAATGCAGCTGGCGTTAAAAGAAGCCCAGATCAATACGGATGATATTAACTATATTAATCCCCATGCCACTTCTACTCCAATGGGAGACCTGGTAGAACTGAACGGAATTAACAAATTATTTAAAGGAAGTAAAAACCTTGATATCAGTGCAACAAAATCAATGACCGGCCATTTGCTGGGTGCCGCAGGTGCTGCCGAAGCGATTATATCCATTAAAGCCATTGAGACAGGAATTATCCCGCCAACAATTAATCTTCACAACATAGATGAAAATATCCCTAAAGATATTAATATTGTTTTTGGAGAGGCTAAAGAGAAAGTCATCAATTATGCTTTGAGTAATGCTTTTGGTTTCGGAGGACACAATGCGACAGTAATTTTCAAGAAATTTTCATAAAAGATTTGTTTCATTTAAATATGATTGGATCCCAATCATCATGCAAAAAAGCAGTCAAAATCTGACTGCTCTTTTATTTAATCAATTAAAATATTTCTAATTACGATCAGGAATGAAGAAACTTTCACCTTGATCTGTAATGGGAATATAAATCCTTTCCCACGTTTCTCCTTCTTCAAATTGCCAGCTGTGACCTTTTCCTTCTACATCTTCTGCCAAAAGAATAATTCCGGGTTCAATAAGAAATGTTTCTCCACTGCTCACTTTAAACCTGATTTTCCCTTTTACCGTTACTACATATTGTCTTCTGGGTGCAGGATGATCAGATTTCTCCCATTCTTCAACAGTATTGCTGACCCTGAAAGATGTAGTGGCAATTGTTTTCAGAACAGGAATCTTTCCCGTTTCGAAAGTACTGCTTCCGTCAGGAGCATTTATCAATCGTATTGCCGGAATATATTCCTGGTTTTCTTTCATTTATACTGATGTTTTCAGCCATTCCGATTTAGAAAGATAATTCTGGTCCGGATAATAAATAAACAGAAGATTTCTTCCTTTAATGGTGTTAATAATCGGCTGTGTAAGATCTCTGGGTACAGCCGGACAACCCCAGCTTCTTCCGATTCTTTTGTGCATTGCGGCAAATTCATCGCTTACATAATCTGCGCCGTGCATTACGATAGCTCTTCTGTACGCCGCATCATTAAATCCTTTATCCATTCCCAGTAATCTCAGGGAAAATCCGTTGTCCCCGTTGTACGTTGCATCGGTAATATAAAAACCTAAACTACTTTGAAGCGAGCTGTCGGTATTAGAAAAATTCGTTGCAAACTCTTCTCCGGTATTTTTACCGTGTGCTACCAGTGAGTTGAACAGTACTTTTCGCTCATTCACATCAATTACCCAAAGTCTTTTCGTATTTGAAGACATAGAAAAATCGCATACGGTAAGTAAATGCGAATCCTGATTAAGCAAACCAGCTTTCTTCAAATTCTCAAACCCTGTTAAGGCTTTGAAGAAAACTTCTTCGTTAAGTTCATGTCCTTGTTCAAATGCGATAGATCTGTATAACTCTTCTGATGAGGATACTGTTTTCCCCGTGGTCTTCCCCGATTCTCCGTCGGTTACTCTTTCAATCTTTTTTGTACTGATTTCATTCCTGGCCTCTTTTTTTCCGGGCGACAAGTAGAATGAAGTAGTTACCATGTAAACAATAGTTAATACGCTATAAAATCCTTTCATTCAATATTATGTTAATCCAATTGAGTCAGCAAATGTATAAAAACATACGTATCTGAAAGAATAACTCCACGGGTTTAACTCAAATTTAAGAAACTTTAACTTCCTGATTTCGTGAATAAAAACTATTTTATATCTGCTCATCCGGAACAAATTCCAGACTCACGGAATTCATGCAGTATCTTAATCCGGTAGGCTTCGGACCATCATCAAAAACATGCCCGAGATGGGAATCGCACCGTTTACACAGAACCTCTACCCTATCCATTCCGTAGGTTAGATCTCTTTTATAATAGACGCCTTCTTTATCCGCTTCAAAAAAGCTCGGCCATCCGCAGCTACTGGAAAATTTTTCCGTGGATCTGAAGAGGTGATTTCCGCATACCGCACAGAAATATTCTCCCATTTGATCAAATTCATTGTATTTCCCGGTAAAGGCTCTTTCGGTTGCTGCTTCTCTTGCCACCGCGTACAGCTCAGGAGAAAGTATTTTTTGCCATTCTTCGTTGGGAATATTCACCGGTGTTCTGTCTGTTCTTGAGTAGTATGGATTGTTTTTTGCTTCGTTTTGCATAAGATTTTACTTAAAAGATTTAGGTAGCTAAAAATTTAACCACAAAAGTCACAAAAGTTTTTAGCCTAAATTGATGCTGGTAAAATTGACAGTGTATAAAACCTAATGTGTACTTCAGCAGAAACATTTAATTTTAAATATCCTGTACAATTTTTTGTGACTTTTGTGGTAAAAAATATATACCAAATGTACTAAATTTGAGCATATGAATGATGAGGCCAAAAGAAAACAATTAAGAAAATATAAGGCATTTGCCACAGGGCTGTTCCTTTTGATGGCGGCCACTTTCATTGCCACCACTCTTCTTCAGAAAAATGTAGACTCACATTGGGTCGGCTATGTACGGGCATTTTCGGAAGCGGCAATGGTGGGTGCACTTGCTGACTGGTTCGCGGTTACCGCTCTTTTCCGTCATCCGTTGGGATTACCCATACCTCACACCAATCTTATTGAAAACAGCAAGGAGCGACTGGGCGACAATCTCGGCAGTTTTGTGGTGAGTAATTTTCTTTCTCCACAGAATATCAGGCCTTACATGATGAAGCTGAAAATTTCCGGATTTGTAGGTGAATGGCTTTCAAAGGAAAAAAACCAGGAGATCCTCATTAAAAATATTTCAGATATTGTTCTGGACATTCTCAATAAGCTTGACGATACTGCCGTAAGCCAGTTTATCAGTAAAAAAGTTCAGGAAATGACCGATGATATTAAGCTTAACAAAATCGTAGGAAACGGAATCGGTTATATTATTGAGAAAAACGACCATCAGAGAATGGTAACCAATCTTTCGGCACAGATCAAAAATTACATTCTTGAAAATGATGAACTCATTAAAGAACGGGTAAAAAAAGGAAGTTATACTTTTATTCCTTCTTTTGTTGATAATAAAATTGCTGATAAAATCGCCACCGGACTGTCAGATTTTTTCAGAGAAATTGAAGAAGATCCGCAGCATGAGATCAGACAACTGGTTACCCAGAAAATCCTTGAATTTTCTGTTGATTTAAAAGAAGATCCGAAATGGGATGAAGAGTTTAAAAACATTAAAAATGATCTCCTCCAGGGTGACAAACTGAATGAATATTCAAATGACATCTGGATTTCCATTAAAAATACATTAAAGAATGAACTTCAGGAAGAAGAATCATCTTTAAAAAACTATCTGTCCAAAAACCTCAGCGAATTTTCAGAGAACTTAAAAACGGACGAAAGCCTTCAGAATAAGATCGACGATTGGATTCGGGTGACGGCTTACAAGTACATCCTGAGAAACACCCATCAGTTCGGAAACCTCATCAGTTCAACCGTAGGAAACTGGCAGGGAAAGGAGCTCAGTGAGAAATTGGAGCTTGAGGTCGGTAAAGATTTACAGTTCATCCGGGTCAACGGAACATTAGTCGGCGGACTCGTAGGACTTATTATTTATACCGTTGCTCATTTTTTCCTCTGACATTAACCCAAATGCAAACCTGACCATGAAAAACTTATTTTCTTTCATATTTTCATTTAGCATAACACTTTTTGCCTGTCAAAAAGTGGAACTGAAAAAAGTGACCGATTCTTCCCAGATTTTCAAGGGAGAAATTGCAGGAAATCCGATTACTTTACAGCTTAATTTTGACGGAATTGTAGATTGTAATCAGTACCAGCATTTTGTGAAAGGTTGGTATTATTATGATAAGTACAAAAAGAAAATTCCTTTAACAGGAGTCTACGATCAGGCAAACCTATACCTGTATAATTTCGGAAGCCAACAAAGTCGTGCGGCAAAATTCCTCCGTCAAAAAATTACGGATCAAGAATCACTCACAAAAATAGACAGTATTGCTAAAATAATGAAGCCGGGGGAAGCCCTGTTTTTTGAAAGTGACTATTCACTTAAAAAAGCAGTTGAAGGAAAATTTTATATGGGTAATAAAAACCTGCCTGCAAAATTATTCACCAAAGATGCAAGGATATACCGCTACAACAATTATCTCATTCTTCCTCATAACAAAAAGATAAACACCTACGATGTGATCAATCCTTCCGGAGGAAATAAGCTCATTTCGTATGCTTCAGATAAATCCGGAAACAGGGTTTTGCTGTATTTTGAAGAAGTTTCCAATTTTAATTTCTGCGGAATGTGCGGCGCCAGCGATGGAGAAAAAGGGTACAGGGTACTCTACTTCACCAATGACTGGAATTTCAAAAATTATGAAGAATATCTCACGGAAAGCTGCATAGAGAATATATATGACACCAAAAGCGTAAGAAAGAATGACAAAAAAATCCTGAATATTCAGAAAAATTCCTCTTCTCCTGCTTATACTTTAACGGTTGATATTAAAAACGCAACCATCACCAAGTCGAGGTAGCAATTACCGCGGTAGGCGGCTGGCTCTCGTTAATATTGCTTTATTGATGTCATTGATCAGTTCCGGGCCTTCATAAATAAAACCGGTGTACAGCTGCACAAGGGTAGCTCCCGCATCCAGTTTTTCCAGGGCATCCTTTGCAGAATGAATTCCGCCTACTCCAATAATCGGGAAAGATCTGTTGCTTTTGTCGGAAAGATATTGGATCATTTTCGTACTTCGCTCACGAATCGGTTTTCCGCTAAGACCACCGTTTCCGATCTGTGCCAACACTTCCGGTGATGTTTTCAAGCCTTCCCTGTTTACCGATGTATTGGAAACTACAATTCCGTCAATTTTAGTTTCTGCGATCAGCTCAATGATTTCATCAAGTTGATTGTTATTCAGATCCGGAGCAATTTTCAGTAATATAGGTTTTTGTACAGTTTTTGACTGGTTGATTTTTTTAACTTCGGTAATTAACTCTCTCAGATACTCTACATCTTCAAGCTTGGCGTGGCTTCCTACATTCGGACAGCTTACATTCAGCACAAAATAATCTACATAAGGATGAAGCCCTTCAAAACATTCCAGATAATCTTGGGTATAGTTGTCCGGTGTGGTGTCTGTATTTTTACCGATGTTTCCGCCGATGATGATTTTGCCTTTGTTGCCTTTCAGTTTTTCAATGGCCGCTTCAAGACCATCATTATTGAATCCCATTCTGTTGATGATTCCGCCATCTTCAATCAGACGGAAAAGCCTTTTCTTAGGATTTCCGGCTTGTGCTCTTGGCGTAACCGTACCGATTTCTACAAATCCGAATCCTAAATCTCCCAATTCATTAAATAATACCGCATTTTTATCGAATCCGGCAGCCAGTCCTACGGGATTTTTAAATTTCAATCCGAAGACTTCTCTTTCAAGATGTTTATCTTCAACAGGTTTCGGGAAAAATAATTTTGTTAGAAATCCAAATTTTTTAAGCATTGAAAAAGTAAAATGATGAACTTCCTCAGGATCAAATTTGAAAAGAATCGGGCGAATGAGCGACTTGTACATTGAAAAAAAGTTTTACAAAAATACTCATTTTAAAATTAATGCTCTATTAACCTATGATATTAATGGGAAAAATTGTATTATATATACTGTCTATAACATGTAATCATCTGCAGGATCTGTTTAATATATAAGATAACGTAGCGCTGATTGATAAAGTTTTTCAGGAGCTATTTCCCGCTTTCCATTACAATCTTTTTTTCAAAAAGGATTTTCATTGCAATCGGGGCTAGGGTTGCAGTCACTTGTTCACTAGTATGAATTAACCGATTTGTGATTTCATAGGAACTAAAATTATTATTATACTTTGTTTAGATCCTTCCAGGATGACAAACTGCATGTTAAGAATAGGCACTTAAATCCAGGTTCAGAATAGCTCCTACATTTTTGAACTCATTATCTATCGTCGCATTGATTGTTACTTTTTCGCCGGAAACCGGATGATTAAATGTCAGTTGATGGGCGTGCAGCGTCATTTTGCTGATGCCAAATGTCTGAAGCCACAACTTATTCTGCTTATTACAGCCATGTTTGCGGCAGCCTAAAATAGGATGTAAAATATGTTTAAAATGCTTCCTCAACTGATGGAACCTTCCTGTTTCAGGAGTTGCTTCAACCAGACAGTACCGCGAAGTCTGATGTTTTAGAAAAGGCAAGTCTATTTCCGAAGTCTGCAAACGCCGGTAATACGTAACAGCATTCTGCGTAACTTCATTTTCATTGACCAGGTCATAATCAATGGTTTCTTCTTCTTTGGCCCAGCCCCGCAGAATCGCAATATATTTTTTCTCTACTTCCCGCGTAGCAAACTGATCGCTCATTATTCTCAATGTCTCTCTATCTAAAGTAAACAGCAAGACACCCGAAGTTTTCCGGTCTAACCGGTGTACCGGATATACTTTTTGCCCGATCTGCTTTTTCAGTTCCTGAATTGCATACGTATCTGCTTCTCCGGAATAAAAAGATTTATGAACCAATAATCCGCTGGGTTTATTGATGGCAATAAGATGCTCGTCGTGGTAAAGAATTTCTAACATCCGGCAAAAGTAGAGAATTTCTATTAACCCTAACGGGTTTTAAAAACCCGTTAGGGTTGTTTGAAGTTTGCTATCACTAGTCCTGATTGAGCGGCATGTCTGAGCTCATTTTCCGGGATTTAGGCGGCGCGGCGAAGCCGCGCCGCCTAAATCCCGGAAAATAGCGAGTAGCGAAAGCAGGTTCCCGACTCCTAAAATTCTGTATTATAAAAACTTCTAACTTCCCGCTTTTTCACTATTTTTGCAAATTCAGACGTTAAAAATATGGCAAAGCAAGAAGATGTTTTCAAGAAAGTGATTTCTCACGCTAAAGAATATGGTTTTATTTTCCCTTCGAGTGAGATCTACGATGGTTTATCCGCTGTTTATGATTATGGACAGAACGGTGCCGAACTCAAAAATAATATTAAGCAGTACTGGTGGAAAGCTATGGTACAGCTTAATGAAAATATTGTCGGCATTGATTCAGCAATTTTGATGCACCCTACAACATGGAAGGCATCGGGCCACGTAGACGCTTTCAACGATCCGTTGATTGACAATAAAGATTCTAAAAAACGTTTCAGAGCAGACGTTTTGGTGGAAGATTACTGCGCCAAGATTGAAGATAAAGAAAACAAGGAAATTGAAAAGGCTGCGAAAAGATTCGGAGAGGCTTTTGATAAAGATCAGTTTGTGGCCACCAATCCCAAAATACTGGAATACAGAGCCAAAAGAGAAGCCATTCTTTCAAGGCTGGCAAAATCGCTGGAAAATGAAGACCTTGCTGATGTAAAAGCCTTAATCGAAGAGCTGGAAATTGCTGATCCGGATACCGGTTCTAAAAACTGGACGGAAGTGAGACAATTTAACCTGATGTTCGGAACGAAACTGGGCGCTTCTGCAGACTCTGCTATGGACCTGTATTTGAGACCGGAAACTGCTCAGGGTATTTTCGTAAACTTTTTGAATGTTCAGAAAACATCACGACACAGACTTCCTTTCGGTATTGCACAGATCGGTAAAGCATTCAGAAATGAGATCGTTGCAAGACAGTTTATTTTCAGAATGCGTGAATTTGAACAGATGGAAATGCAGTTCTTCGTTGCTCCTGGAACAGAATTGGAATTCTATGAACAGTGGAAGCAAAAACGTCTGAACTGGCACTTAGCTTTAGGATTAGGTGATGAAAATTACAGATTCCATGATCACGAAAAACTGGCTCATTACGCGAACGCTGCAGCTGATATTGAATTTAATTTCCCGTTCGGTTTCAAAGAGCTGGAAGGTATTCACTCCAGAACAGATTTCGATTTAAAGGCTCATGAAAAGCATTCAGGAAGAAAATTACAATTCTTCGATCCCGAAAGAAATGAAAACTATGTTCCGTATGTGGTGGAAACTTCGGTAGGTCTGGACAGATTATTCCTTTCCATTTTCTCTCATTGCTTAAAAGACGAAGTATTGGAAGATGGTTCGGAAAGAACAGTTTTATCATTACCACCGGCTTTAGCACCGATTAAAGCTGCTATTCTTCCGTTAATGAAAAAAGACGGGTTAGCTGAATATGCCGAGCAGATCTTTAACGACCTGAAATACGATTTCAACCTGTTCTACGAAGAAAAAGATGCGATCGGAAAACGCTACAGAAGACAGGATGCCATCGGAACGCCTTACTGTATTACGATTGATCATGATTCATTAACAGATCACACCGTAACGATCAGAGACAGGGATACGATGCAGCAGGAAAGAGTTCCTGTTTCAGAGTTGAGAAGAATCATTGATGAAAAGACCAACTTCAGAAATTTACTTTCAAAAATATAAATAAAAAGCCTTGAGAAATCAGGGCTTTTTATTTTGCTAAAAAATCCGGTTTCGTCCGATATTTTCAAATTTAGCTTACATTTGCTTTAAGATCAATTGGTATGATGGTTATTATTTATATGATTACAATTCTAGTAATCGCTGCGGCACTTTTCTATCTTTTCGGATACAGTTATATTTTTAACGGAATTTCAAAAACCTATCTGAAGGGAAAAATGAGCGCTCATATTGATGACGGAAAGTTTTTCACCCACAATGTCATCGCTGCCGGCAATCCTGTCCCTTGGGAAAAAGATCCGGAATACAATAAAACCTCATTACCGAAAAATATCGTTGAAGATCTGAATGATTCCAACACGGCTTCTTTTCTTGTGGTAAAAAACGGTAAACTCATTCATGAACAATACTGGAACGGCTATACTGAATTGTCAAAGACCAATTCTTTTTCCATGGCAAAGGCCGTCACCGTCATGCTTTTTGGTAAAGCTGTTGAAGAAGGAAAAATCAAAAGTATTGATGATAGGTTTTCTGATTATTTTCCGGAATTTAAAAACAAAGCATTTGCTGAAAATTTAACACTGAAAAACTTGGCCCAGATGGAATCCGGCCTGAACTGGGAAGAAAACTATAAAAATCCTTTTTTACCGAATGCCAAAGCCTACTACGGAAGAAGTCTTATAAAAGCTACTTTTTCAAGAACATTTAAGCATCATCCCGGAGAACGATTTGAATACCAAAGCGGTTCTACTCAACTGCTGGGCTTCGCGGTGAAAAAAGCAGTTAACCAGACTCTTGCGGGCTATTTATCTGAAAAAATATGGATTCCGCTCGGGATGGAACATCAAGCAGAATGGAGCACCGACGAAAGCGGGATGGAAAAAACCTATTGCTGTATCCATGCTACAACCCGGGATTTTGCAAAGCTGGGACAGTTATTCCTGAATAACGGAAAAGCAGGAGAAAAGCAGATTCTAAATCCTGATTTTATCAATCAAATGCGGACTCCTACAGAAAAATCTGAAGAAATCTATGGAATGGGATTCTGGATTAATTATGACAATCCAATTAAACATTATTATTTTTTAGGACTTCAGGGACAATACATCATTATGGTTCCTGAACACAATATGGTCATCGCAAGAACGGGAAGCTACAACAATATCCCGAAAAAAGACCGCGGAAGGCCCGACCAGGTAAAGTTCCTTGTGAATGAAACCGTACAGTTATTTGCGGACTAATGAAACCTGAAATTGGCTTCCGTAAAAGTATTATTCTTCAGGAACGCTTCATATTCGGGAGATAATTGTTTTCTTCCGTAAGTATTTTCTCCACTCATACTTCCCAGGCGTACTTTATCTTTTCCGAATTTTTTATTCAATGCATCCATGGCTTTCATTACCGGCAAATGCTGGTTTTGGGTATCTTCTTCAAAAAGGTTGATTAACCTTTGATCTTCGGGTACGAAATCATTGACAATTACTCCCGCTTTTTTATAATGGAATCCTTCTTTAAAAACAGCTTCAAACAATTCATTTACCACTCTTCCTATCAGGATGGAAGAATTAGTAGGATTCGGGAGAATCTGTGTCACTGCATTTTTGTATTCCGGTAAATCTTTACGGAAACGATTGGTCTGCACGAAAACCGTTATCATTTTACAGCAGGTGTTCTGTTTTCTTAAACGCTCAGAGCAGTACATTCCGAAAGTTTCGACCCTTTCTCGCACCTCTTCTTTTTGGGTAAGCATTTCCATAAAACTTCTGGTTACCGCAATAGATTTCTTCGGAGACGGAGCATCCAGTTCCAGCTGCCGGATTCCTTTGAGCTCGTTGATCATCCTTATCCCATGAATTCCCATTACTTTACGCACCCACATTTCGGGTTTCTGCAGCAGATCCCACGCTTTATGAACACCGTTATCATGCATTTTTACGGCAAGTCTGCGCCCTATTCCCCATACATCTCCTATAGGCAGCCATTTTAAAGCTTTCTCAATTTTATCCGGTGTATCCAGTATAAATACTCCATCAAAATTATCAGGGTACTTTTTTACAATTCTGTTGGCAACCTTGCATAAGGTCTTTGTAGGGGCAATACCTATACTTACGGGAATATTGGCCTCCTTCCCGATCCTGTTTTTTATTTCAATACAATAATCGTGGACGTTGATGTATTTAAAACCTGTGAAATCCAGAAACAATTCATCAATACTGTACACTTCGTAATCCAGAACATATGATTTTGCTATTTCAATAACCTGCTGACTTTTGAAATTATACAATTCAAATTTTGCAGAGAAACTCTTTACATTATGTTCTTTAAAAAGTTCTTTAAATTTAAAGGCAGGTGCCGCCATAGGAATTCCCAGATCCTTGGCTTCTCTGCTCCGGGACACAACACATCCGTCGTTGTTGGAAAGTACAACAACAGGCTGATTTTCAAGGGCAGGATCTAAAGTCCGCTCGCAGGAATTATCGAAAGCTTTTGATAATAGTTGTTATCAAAAGTTGGGTATTATCAAAAGTAAAATATAGAAATAATTGAAAATAAAAATATTACAAACAAAAATCATTTATTATGCTTTTGATAAAAATTTAATGAATAAAACTAAATTTTTATTGCTAGGTCCTATTTTAGTATGAATTTACATTATCATTCTACATTTTTTAATCATAAATAAGTAGTTAAATAATGATACTAATTCTTAGCTTTTGGATCACGAGTTAATTGTCTTCTTAAGAATCGGGTAAATTAATACTATTTTTAAATAGCTATTTATTAAATCAATAATTATTTGTGATTTGCAAATACTCGATATTCCGTCGAATCATTTTTATTTACTTCAAACCTTATTATCATGCCCCTATTTCTTAATTCTTCAAATAGATTATGATTGTATTCAATTTTTTTGAAAGTTGGCTGTTTAAATTTTTCAAAAATTTTCTTATAATTATCATTTATACTCTCAACTAAAAATTGTAATTGAGTATTGTCAAGATTATTTGCTTTCCTAAATATCAAAATAGCAACATCTTTTATACTTTTAGAATTTTTGACCAATTTTTTCATTTCTTCAAAATCTAAGTCCGGAACAAATGAACTTTCAGCATAAACATGACATACCAAATTGTCTAATTCGTTCGATTGTGTTAATATAGGTTCTTTTAGTTTTTCTATAAGAAGTTCTTTATTTTTTTCATCAACTTTAGATGAAGTTATAAGTGTCAGCTTATCTCTTTGAGATAATTCATAATCATCAATATTCTCAAAAAAATCTTTTTGATATTTTTCAATCATTTTTATGTGTAAAGGCGAGAAATACTCTCTGACACAGAAATAATTTGTTTTAGAAATATTTATTATTCCTGAAGAAATTAAAACATTTACTTTGTTAGGATTAAAAAACTCATGATTTATTTCAAATGTGTCGTACAGTCCTTGTGGGGCTGATTCTGCAAGGTATTTAAAAGAGTCATCATTTAATTCGGATTTATTAATCAGCTTTAAATAAAACTTTTCTAAATAATCTTTACTTTCACTATCAAATGCATTTTCAATTTTATTATTAGATAATTCTTGGGAATTCATATCATCATTGAAATAATTGAGCAACACTTCGTCAATTTCAAATTCATCAAGGTTTTCAAAGTAATCAATTACATTCTCCCAAGAAGGAAATACCCTACCTGCTTTTAGAAGGCTTTGCTTCATATTGAAATTATTAACTAATGATAAATTTTCAATATCATCAAACCTAGATAATTCTATAAACTTGTTTAATACTTTCTCATCTATGTCGTGATTAAGTATCTTAACTGTAAATTCTTCAGATTCTCGATTTGTATTTGAAATTTTCAATAATACATTTGTTATATAATTTTCAAAATTTACTTCAACATAATCTTTTAGTTTATCGCAATTGCTTTCTGTTATAGTCTGATAGTTCAAATTATACAGATTATCAAGTTCTATTTTATCGTCAAAATGTTTAATAAAGTTTTTAATATTTTCAATATTGATTTGATAAAGATTATTGTCATAAATATACTTAAATAAACCAAATATCTCATTATCAGGATAATCTAAAGATTCAAACTTTATATTTAATTGTTTTAAAATTGCTTCTACTTTTTGAATATCAATATGCTGAATAAGTTTTAAAAAATAATTTTTCTGCATGATTGCAGTTGAAAGAGTTCTTTTGTTTTGATTAGAGATAATAGAATCAACATCTGAATATTGAATTATATATTTTAAATATTGGTCTTGTTTATCTTTAGGATAATTACTTTTCAGATAAATAAAATCCCAAAATTCTTTCCAGTTTTCAGTTAATTTGTTGATGAAAACTCTATGAACTCTATTTTGGTCAGATAAATACTGGTCTATAAAGTCTATTGAACTTTGTTTATCATTACTAATGAATTTTATTATATCATCATATTGATTTTTATAGTTTTCATAGTTATTACCTAAATAATCTAATAAATCAAAATTCAGAATTGAATCTCTACTAAACTGATGTTGTTTAATTTCTTTAATTAGATTTGCTTTGTTCTCAAGTTTATATTGATAGGGGAACGTCTTATTTGCTTTTATACCTTTTAAAAAATTGAAATCCTCATTTGTGAGGTTGCCTTCATGAAAAATTGAAATGTAATCTTCATAATTTGCATTGATATAGCCTTCTAAAATTAGCATTCTAACCAAATCATTATCTTTAAATTTTTCATTGATAAACTCATCAATAGAAACTTTAGAAAAGATTTGTTTCAAGTCCCAATTTTCAATGGATCTTTTCTCTGATTTTAATTCATCAATCTCTTTCCTTAAGATTTCTGTTTTATCATTTGATTTGTCTTTTATGAAATTTTCTCGTTCGACATATGTGAAATCAGAGTTTATTTTATTTTCGATTTTAGAAAAATTGAATTTATATTGTTCAGAATTAGAAAGAGTATATTGATTACTATAATAATAAGCAAATTGTGTATGTGTAAGACTTTCCTTGTCAATCAAATTGACAAACTCATCATCTTTAACTAGATCTCTTGCTTTGACAGTAGAAAGCATCGAATTGGGAGGCAAATCCGAAATTATTTCATTAATGTATACAGCCCTTAGTTCTTCTATTTTTTTGAAATTTTCCTCTTCTATATTTGAAATTTCCTTGGTTTTGATTTCTATCTCATCATTAATTTTATTTAAAAATGTTTTTAAATAAATATCTTTTTTGCTTACAAAAGAATATAATTCACCTTCTTTTTTATGTAATAAAATAAAATCATCAGGAAATAAGTTCTTATATGTTATAAGAGCAAAAAGATTTTCTTGAATAAGAGAAGAACTTAGATTCGATTTGTATATGCTATATTCATGAACTATATTTGTTAATAATCTCATATCTATATCATTAATAAAAGAAACAACATCGGAAGTAAAATCATTAGATAATACCCCAGTCAATTCTGCTTCCTGAATCAGATTAGTAAGTTTATCTTTAGCATTTGCCGGATTAATAAATGGTATTACAGGAACAATGTATTCAAAAAACTTAACCCTTTCTGTTTTATCTTTAAAGATTCCATCATTAATGGCATAGATGAATTTTATTTTTCGATGTATAGTTTTGGCATTATTAAGAAGTATATTAATCTCTCTTAATTTGGTGAAAATTTCTGTTGTCTCAAATCTATCTAAATCTTCAATGATTACAACATTGTAATCTGTTTTTTCAAAAAAGTATATGATTTCTTCAAGATGCTCATTAAATATAGATTTATCTAGTTTGTCTCCTAATTCGATTTCTCCTTGTAGATTAACCTTATTAATTTTTGAGTTTTTGAAAAGAGTAATTATTGTATTAGAAAATACACCAATTCCCCAGAAGAATATAGCTAAAAAAACTAATGCCCAAACATCCAAATAATAAAATTCATAGTTCCAATTTTCTGGGTTTAATTTTGAAATATATCCTAATTTTAAAATTATTATAGCACTGATCAACCATAGAATAAAGCCAAATGCTAATTTTAAAAGTTCATTTTTTGAAAAATATGTAATTCGCTTGAATCTTGAATCAGGAATTTCTGATGGCTCAACATGGTAAAAAATTTGTTGTAATATACTAACTTCCAATTTTCTTTCAAATTCTTCTTTAGTAGTCTTAGTTTCACTTTCACTAATGTCTGTAAACGAAGCTAAAGATATATTTAAGAATTTGTAGTCTTGGTTATTCTTATATTTAAAAGTTTCTAAAATGGTACTTTTACCCGCTCCATAAGCACCTGTAAGCGCTATGTTTGTAATATCGTTGTCATCAATTGCTATTTTTAATGAATTGAGATAGGGTCGAATCTTTTTAATTTCATTTTCATTTTTTAGAACTTTAGGAGCTAAAGAAATTGATTTTTTGGTAGCTTGATTTGTTGATTGCTGAAGATTAATTTGATTCATTGGCGTTGTTTTCCCTTTAAAAAAACAATTAATTTGCCAACGCTTCATAACAGACATAATGTCAGAAAGTTATTAAGATTAGACAATATGACTTTCTATTATTTGAATCACTCGAGAATATCCATTTCATATTTATATGCGGGATTGCCAAATAGAACCAAAGTGATTGCAAAGATCCTTTTATTACCAATATATTAGATTAGATAATATTTATTCGCTTTATAAACAATATGATAAAGATAAAACGCCACTTGTTCACCAAGCTTCTTTTTATCAAAAATTGAGAAAATTAGTTCAATTTAAAATCAAAGTAAAATCATTACGGATTTCCGTAATTTCAGGATTAATTTTTTTTTTACTTTTACTCAATCGATTAATATACCATGGAAAATGATCTCAAAATAAAAATTCTTACTAAGAATAATGGTGAGAAGGTGAGTTTTAAATAATATTCCCATTGATTAGGCCTATGAATTCTAATAATCAAATCACAACATTTATTGTAATGCCATGTTTCAATGAAGAAGATAATTTAATTGAATCTTTATCATCATTAGGATTTGATAGCAAAGCTATCCAAGAAAATATGGATGTAAATCTTGTTGTAGTAGACAATAACTCGACAGACTCTACCATTGCTATTGCCAGTAGGATTAAAAGTCAATTTCCAGAAAGAATCCACTTGATAAAAGAGTCTGAACAAGGATATGTTCCTGCGAGGCATGCGGGAAATCTTTACGTTAGAAATTTTGCTGAAGAGAAAGGATGGTTAATTGATGATATCTTAATCCTACAAGTAGATGCTGATACTTTTTATTCAAAAGGTTATATATCTGCAATGAAAAAAGCAAGTGCTTTTTTTGGCTTAAATACGATGCTTGAAGCATATAGTGAGTTTCCCTCTTCATTGAAACACAAATATGCTAATTACATTGATTTATGTAATGAAATTGATTATAGTTTGGAATCTATTTTTGTAAAGAGTAAAACATATGATATTATTGTTGATGATAAGCAATGTGCATACAGATTAGGAGATTATTTTCGATGGGGAACACATATTAGAGAGTTTTTGGGAAATGGCGATGAGATCTTTGCAGAAACAACAAGATTGTTTCTAAAAGCAAGACTTTCTGGTGCAACTAAGGTAATGCTCAATAATGTTTATGCTGAACATTCACCAAGGCGAATATTAGAACATCCAATATTGCAATATGTTACGGCAGGATTTCCCAGAGAAATGGCATGGAAAATAAAATGGCTAGATAAAAGTATAAACATAAAGGAATTTCTTAAACTAAAAGATCGTGATTCTATTGCTTGGGATGATATAACTAATGTCAGGATTATTCACTTGATTTCTCTTTTTAATGTATTACCTATATATATAAACAGGATTTTAGGTATAAAAACAACAACTTGTTCCAACATCCTATATGATTCAATTTCGGATTCATTACCACTTTATAATAAGGAGATATTGATGGTAAATCCAGGGCACCTTATTCTTAATGTTTTAAATGTCGTTGAGCAGAACTTTACAAGCTTAAAGCGCTTAATATATAATGAAATAGGTGGAGAAATAGGTGGAGAAACTGGCGATGAAAATATTAGTAAAAGAGGAGGATAATTTTATTATTTTTTTTAATTTTATAGTTTAAATAAAAATTGATTATGGAAAATTTTTCAACGATTGGATCGCCGATGGCAGATCCAAAAGATAAGTTGTTGCCAAAGTTAAAGCAACTTAACACAACCCATCCTGCATTAAACAGGATGCGTTCAAAAGCAATGCAAGTTAGCGGGAATGAAGCTATAACTGATTATAGCAGAATGCATCATCGCCATAACAGGTCATAACTTAACTATCTTAATAACAGGAAGGGTTCTAATTTATTGCCTTCCTGTTAATTTTTTTTATTATGCAAGTATCAAATCAACCAATTATAAGGTGTTTTCTCTTCAAAGTTGCATCAAGGTGTAATATCAACTGTGACTATTGCTATATGTATAATCACTTGGATCAAAGTTATAAATCACAGCCTAAAATAATGTCTAAAGAGATATTAGAAACTGCAGCAACCAGAATAAATGAATATGTAGTAGAAAATTCGATAGATCGCATTGCAATAGTTTATCATGGAGGTGAACCATTGTTATTGGGTGCTGAAGTGCTTGCGAAACATGTTGAATATGTCAGGAATATGATTCGACCGGAGACTATAGTCGATTTTTCTCTACAAACCAATGGGGTTCTGTTAAATGAGACTGACTTAGAGCTGTTTGAAAAGTGTGGATTGCAAGTTTCATTGAGTTTAGATGGTGGGCAAACTGCAAATGATAAACATAGATTAGATCACAAAGGGAAATCAACTTTTGCAGACACAGAGAAAGCATTAAGATTACTTGAAAAAAAGCCTAATGTTTTTGCTGGTGTTATTGCAGTAATAGATCCATTTAATGATCCTTCTGAAATCTTATCTTTTTTTAGCAATTACGACATACCGCAACTGGATTTTTTATTACCTGATGCTAATTATGTCACTATCCCTCCTCATAGAAATGAACAACCGGATATATATGAAAATTGGTTATTGAATTGTTTTGATTTGTGGTTTGATCATTATTCTGCTTTGAAGGTAAGGACATTCGATTCTATTTTGGCATCTCTTCTTGGTGCTCCAAGTGAAACGGATGGATTTGGTTTTGGTGATGTAGGATTAATTACAATTGAAACGGATGGGACTTATCATGATCTTGATGTTCTTAAGATAACAGGAGAAGGCACTGACCTTACTCGTGGTGATGTGAAGACGACTAATATTGCTTATGCAATCGATTCTGAAAGTGTAAAGAAACATAGGGAATTACTTCGAAAAGAAGGATTGTGTTTGACCTGTCAGGAATGCTCGGTAGTAGATGTATGTGGAGGTGGAGCTGTAGCTCATCGTTATAGTGATACAGGCTTTTTAAATCCTAGTATATACTGTAAGGAGCTTAAAAATCTTATTGAGCATGCAAACAAAAAAGTAACGGATCAATTGCAGATAGAACTTGATACAAATTCTATATCGCAGATCAGTGAAAATGATATCCAAGAGTATGAACTTGAAACAGGAGTAAATAATTCATTTATAAACATTTTGGAAAGCTTTAGAAATAGTCAAAGCGAAATGTTTATGACAACTATTTCACAAATTAATAAGGAGGAATATAATGCAACAGTAGAAGAAATTCTTGCTCTTGAACCTAACATACTTAAACAAATTGCCACAAGTCCTGCTGTTGTAGCATGGACTGAAGTTATAAAGAGAAGGTTAGAAGGAAGCGAAGCTAAATCTGTAGATGGAGAAACTCTTCCAATTGATCTTAAATATTTGCAAGACATTTTAAATTGTGATATTACTAATTTATTTGCTTGGCCTAAATTACAGAATTCAGATAAATGGTTGAGACTGCCCTTTGGTAGCAGAGTTTATTTTGAAGATTTATCTCAAGTAACTGATGGACAGACTGTGATAAATGAAGCACTAAATCTTATTGTTAAATGGAAATCCTCTATTGTTGATGAGATGAAAGCTATATCACCAGATGTACTTTTTATTAGAGATTTAGATGCACCACTAGATAGGGTAGTTTCATTCAGTGATAATAGTGTACCGGGCGCTTTGTACGTACAGTTAATGCGAAATGACAAATATATTCATCCAGCCGATCTGGCTGATTCCATTATACACGAGCATCGTCATCAAAAGTTATATCTTTTGCAACGTGTTTGCCCAATTGTATATTCAGATTATCCTTTAGTAGCATCTCCTTGGCGAGAAGAATTAAGACCTCCAAGTGGATTATTTCATGCTTTGTATGTGTTTGTAGAGCTGCTGGATTTCTGGACGTTTTTACGGAAATCTAAAGAACAAGGCCTTACTGATGTAGCAACAAGTAATTGCCGGAAAATTTCGGATCAACTAATAACAGGTTTTGAAGTAATAGACAAATGTGACCTAACGCTGTTAGGACGTGAGTTGCTAAATTGTTTAAAAAATAGATGTGAATATATAATGATATACGATGAAAATTAATGCTAAAAATTTACCTAAGAAAGAAGATCTACAACAATTTTTGGTGGATTATTTTTCTGGAAAAGATATTAGAATTCTAGAACAGGATGATAATTATATTGATGTTTTATTAAGTAATCACGAATCTTCCGATTATTACATAGATCCTAAGATCTTAGAAGGACTGCAATGGTGGGATAAAAGCATCATGATAACGCAAATACCTGATCAGTTTCGAAATCTTGTAAAATATCAACTATCGCTTAACGACAATTGGACTATATACAGTTGGAGCCTTTGGCTAGAACAAAGGCTTTTAGAAAATGATGTTCCGAATGAGATCGTTATATTACATATCGACGACCACACTGACTGTATGCCTCCCTTATTGTTTAAGAAAGATAATTTATTTATTAATCCATTCAATAACGAAGAAGTCAATTTATTTAATCCAAATACTGTAAGGCGAGCTATTGAAAGCGGTGCAATTTCTATTGGAAGTTTTATGACGTTATTTCTACATAGTATGCCAAGAATACAGTTTCGACACCTGATGCCAAAACATCGACTAAATAAAGCGCAAGTATCGGGCAAAGTAAATCGTGGGTTTTTAAGTGATGAGACTATACAACCCTATCAAGAACGCCCACTTTTAAGTTTCTCACCATCGGAAGGTATAAAATCTAATCTTGAATATTCAGTGTTTACCGAAATTGATGACTTTCTAAAAGATATTTCGGATACGGCTGCTATATTGTTACATGTTGATATGGATTATTTCAACAATCGATTTGATGGCGACTCAGATTGGAGATCCCATGAATTCAATCATGACCCAAGTGCGGAAATAGTTTATAAAAATATTGAAGAGACATTTTCGACAATAGAGAAAAGCAATATTACAAAGAGAATTGAAAATTATACGGTTGCTTTGTCTCCTGGTTTTTTTCCAGTTGAATTTTGGAAAGAAAGTATATCGATTATCAATAGGGTGTTAATAGAAAAATCATGAATAATATAACACAGGTTTCTGAAAAAGATAACAATATCTCCTTAAAGCTGGGAAGCGGTCAAAACTTGCACGATAAAGTGAGAGGAAAATATTGGCATATATATCTTGGTGAACAAAGGGTCGGTAAAATATATATTGATTATAATACTGATGAAGTACTGGGGAATCATCCATCAATAGATATTTTCATCAACAAGCAGTTCCAAGGCCAGCATATAGGGAGGGTAGCTTATGCAATGGCTTGTAAGGAAAGCGGTCTAGATGAGATCTATATGCATTCACGAAAGTCCAATACTGCATCGATTAAAGCTGCCGCAGATGCGGGTTTTGTCGAATTGCAAAGACCAGAATTTCGGCAAGTTGTTATGGTGTGGAAAAAATAATATGATTTCAGTGTTTGTCCGTTTCTATAATACTATAAATGTGTCTTAACAAAGTTAGCAACTCCAGAGCAGAAATATTCAAAAAAACGCACACCAAAAATGCACTCATGTAGAATTTTTTCATGCTTGTCTTGATTTAAGTTGAGATTATTAATTTTGCATAAAAATAACTTTTTTTAATTAAATATCTTAAAGGTATTCAAATATTTAATATATTATTATTGTCTATAACAAAACTAGTTTAGTAAAACGACAGACCTTGACGCATTTTATTATTACTTATAAACAAAGTGCTTTTAAAAGCACTTTGTTTTTACATTAAATACCTAAACTAGTTAAAAAATCTATCTCATCATTATTTCCTTCCCAAGAACCAAGTTTTCCTTTTTCAGGGATTACATCTTGATAAGCTGCTTCAAGAGCATCCCGTTTTTGTTTTGAATCAGCTCTTGCATATCTTTCCGTCGTTTGTACACTTACATGTCCTAAAATATCTCGAATGTAAACAATATTAACTCCACCTTGTAAAAGGTGCATTGCTTTAGAATGCCTAAACACATGAGGACTAATAATTTCAGGAATAAGCTGATTATTAACTATTCTCGCACTTTTTGCGTATTTCTTTAAAATATAAGTTATACCTGCAGGAGTAAGCTTTCCTCCTCCTCGATTAAAAAATAAAGGGCTAAATTGTTTTTCAGGCCTGAGCAAATGATTCTCTTTGACATATAGTTCCAATAAATTAATTTGTTCTTTCAGCAAAGGAATGTCTCGTTGCTTATTACCTTTACCTGTTACTCTTATATGATAAGGATATTCAAACCTTACACATGATGGACTTAGATCTACAAGCTCCTGAACTCGCATTCCGCTATCATATAACAATGCTAACATAGCTAAATCCCGACGAGAAGCCAAAGTTTCCCTAGACGCTTGTTCAAGTAATAAATTTATACCTTCTACAGACAAGTAATTCATTACTTTTGAAAATCCTTTTTTACTTTTAATTGATCGGATATTTTGCCACTCAGCTAATCTGTCTGGTACTTCATATTGTAAATATTTACAAAAAGAACAAATAGCTCCGTAACGATTATTTCTTGTTGAAATGGAATTTTTGCAATGTATTTCAAGCCACATTAAGAAATCTTCTATGGATTGCTTATTTAAATGTTTTAATTCTAATTTATGAGGAGGGATACCTTTTACTTTACTCATAAATGTCACCAATAGATTAAAGCTTTTTTTATATGCTCTTATAGTATTGGATGAAGCTCCATAATTTCCAGCAAGATATTTATGGAAAAAACTTTGGAGATATTTAGCAAAATCAGTCATGGATTAATTCATTTTTGGGGATTTGAGGGAAAATTAAAGATGTCGGATGTTCTAGCTGTATTATTTCAGGAAACATTTCGTTTGTAAGCCTAACATAATTATTGGTTGACCTTGGATCGTTATGACCTAAAAACACAGAAATCATAGGCAATGCACAATAAACATCTATGTTATTACGCACCATCTTTGCAAGGCTATGAACAGCAGCGGTATGTCTTAGATCATGAATTCGCGGAGGGTTTCCTCCGAGCTTTGAAGATATTCCTGCTGTATTTAAAATATCAGAGAACCAATGCCTAACACTTTGTCCCAAACAGCTCTTTCCCCTCTGTGTAATAAAAAATGGTGATTCCGGTAAAAGAATTTTTTCTATTGGATTTTTGTCTCTAAATTCTTTGTACTGTGACAATACTGGTAATAACGAATCATTTATTACTGAAAGTCTTTGTGTATTATTTTTAGAATCGTTTATTATTATTGTTCTTTTTTCAAAATCGACATCTTTATTTTTAATTGCTAATGCTTCACCAATTCTTAGCCCTGTACTATAAAGCAATCGAAGCATTGCCGGCATAGTAAAAATCATGGTTTGCGAATATCGGTAACTGATCTTTAAAGAATTTGACAATGAAAATATAGTTTGAATCTCTTCGTGAGTAAAAATATATGGAATATAATTATTTTTTGCTCCTTTTCTATAGGGAAATGGTATATAACAGTCTATACCTAAATCACGCATATAATTTCCTAATTGAATCCACGCATTATATTTCATGTATAAAGACCGGTCACTATCATTAGTTCTGGTTTTTCTCCATTTATTTACAATCTCTTCTCTTATAAAATGGTCTTTCATGTTATAATCATTGCAAAATTTATCGATCTCTAATAGAGTCCATTTAAGTGCCGATGAATTATATCCCTTAAGCCCTCTCTCTTTTAAAAACCCCTGAATATAAGGCGCTAACTTACTTGTATATACAAATTTTTTATCCATATTTATTTTTATTTAAAATTTGCTTGTAAGTAAAAATTATCATCAACCATTGGTACGTCTAAAGAACATTCAAGTAAATTTTCCACACTAATATGTAAATAATCCATGGTTACGCTTGTATTCGAATGCCCTAATGTATCTGAAATTATTGATATTGGAACTCTATTCTTCAATAAGTTTGTTGCTAAGCTATGTCGTAGTGCATGACTGCCGTGCTTTCTGGTACTATAATCAATACTGGCTTTTTTCAAATAATGACGGATATTATTATAAAATGCACTACTTGTCATCGTTGTATATGGGCCCAGATCTCTTAGAAATATATCCTTTGATTTTATCTTAGGTCTACCATTTTTGATATAATCAATTAATGCTTCCCCAATATCTACCAATAAAGGTAGTTCAATAGGAACTTTTGTTTTGTATTGTTCCAAGCGAATTATATTATTCTTCCAATCAATATTGGAAAATTTAAGATATCTAATATCAGAAGATCTTAGCCCCAGTCTAGTCGCTAATAAAATCATAGCATAATCTCTTTTACCTTTGGGTATCGTTCTATTTACATTTTGCTCAAGCCGCAAAATCTCATCACTTGTAAAATATGTTTGGATTTCATTTTTAACCCTAATTTTTAGATGATCTAATATCTTTGAAGTCCTACGATCTACCATCCCTTCATCATGAAGTTTTTTTAGTGCCGCCCTTAATATTATTGCACTGTGATCTTTGCAATTTTTTACGGATGACACAAAATCAAGAATTTTTTCAGCAGTAATATCTTTTAATTCTAATATCTTTTCATACTCCATTCGTTCACAAAATTTGTAAAGACTTCTATAATAATTATTTCTTGTTCGCGTCTTTAATTTTCTTTCTATAGAATACTTTTCAAGAAACTTTGTAAGATAAAGTCCAATCTCTCCTGGAAATGGCGCATCATACTTTGTGCGGGAAATTCTTAATATCCATCGATCCTGAAGCATCCCATTTAGCAATGTGACATAACGTGCATCATAATGGTGGTACTCACGCTTCTTGATCGTATCCCTATATTTTAAATAGGTCTCTCCCAATTCCGGCGTATAAATTTCAGTGGAGTTTTGTTTCATGTATGCAAGAAGCCTATTGTATTCTGTAGATAAGCGTTCTGTCATACTGCTTGAATATATATTCTCTTTAATATACGTTTCAAGTTGCGAGTGTAATTCATGAATGTTTTTTTCCATAAATATTAATATAAATTTTAATAATAGCTTCTTAATCAATAGAAAACAGAATAACCATTATCCCCCTATATCAACTTTATGTAATCATCAATCAATCATTATTAAAAATGATTAGAATATTTTTTTATTCAGCAATATTTTTTATATTTGCTAAAGAAAATAAGATATAGGGGACAAAAGAATTCTCTTTTTTCCATATAGATTATAACCGAAAAAATCAAAATCTGTTAGTGGCTGAATACTTAACAGATTTTTTATTTAGACAAACTTATGAAAAAAACACAAAACTCAGTAACTTTTTATTAAAAAAAGCCATTTACATAATATATATTATGAATATTATATATATTATGTATATTATGTTATTTTTTATCAAAAGTAAATCTTGGTAATTCAATTTCATGAATCTGCGGATAAGGCTTTCTATTAGTCATACTTATATCTTCCTTAATTTGTCGATGGATATCATATTGTTTGTCCTTATCATAAGAATAACGAGGATCAGGAATCATCGGCATCTTTGCCATTTTGTGAATGGTAATCGTGGGAAAATGATAATCTACCTCTACGGTTCCCAAAAGCAAATAACACCCTCCTCCCTGAAAACCATTTTGTTTTAGACTGTCTGGAAAATGAGCAGTATCGAAATAATCTCCATTTGCATCAATCCAAGTTCCGAAATACATTTCTCCCTTTTTAGTGGGGACATGTTTTCTTGCAATTAGATAAGCCAACATTTTTACCTGTCGTTTATGAAATTTCAATAAATCTTTTACAAACACAGAACCCCTGTATTTCGTTTGCAACAAATCAAAAGGACTGCATGAAACCGGAAAACCTATCAACTCAATTTCATCAAAAGCATCTTCAAAATTTTCTCTTTTGAGTTCGGGAAGCTTAAATTCCTGAACAGGCTCTTCAATCAACATTAAACCTCTATTTTCAGGTTTAAAATTCACCAATAATACCCTTGCCTCCACAAGAAGCTCATTTTTTTGCTTTCCTGTAAAACGAAATGCTCCGATAAAAATTAAGGTCTGTATCGTTTCAATACCGATAGGAATACGTTTGATAAAGTTTTCCAATGATTTATAATCTCCATTCCTTTCCCGCTCTTCAACAATTCCGTGTGCAATTTTTGTCTCTAATCCTTCCAAAAGCATGAATCCTAAAAAAATATTTTTTCCCTTTAAAGTAGTCTGAAATTCACTTGAATTCACACAAGGAACCTGAATATTTCCTCCCGACATTTTTGCTTCATGAATGTAAACTTCAGTACGATAAAACCCTCCCTGATTATTGATTACCGAAACCATAAATTCCAGTGGATAATATACTTTAAGATATAAACTTTGATAGCTTTCCACAGCATATGAAGCCGAATGTGCTTTACAGAAAGAATAGCCTGCAAAAGATTCGATTTGTCGAAATGCTTCAATAGTAAGAGCCTCCGAATGCCCTTTTTCGCTGCATTTTTTAAAAAAATTGGCCTTTACTTCCTGAAGCTTTTTAATGGAGCGACCTTTTCCACTCATTGCTCTTCGAAGAATATCGCCATCAGCAAGCGATAATCCACCAAAATACTGAGCAATTTTGATTACATCCTCCTGATATACCATTATGCCATAAGTTTCCCTCAGATGCTCCTCAAATACTGAATGAAAGTATTGAAACTGGTCTTGATGATTATGCCTAAAAATATATTCCCGCATCATTCCACTTTGTGCTACTCCCGGCCTGATAATAGAAGAAGCCGCAACCAGTATTTTGTAATTATCACATTTTAACCTTCTTAAAAGACCTCGCATTGCAGGAGATTCTATATAAAAACACCCGATAGTCCTTCCGATAGCTAAGTATTCATTGGCTTTTTCTTCATCTTTGGAAATGCTTGTATTACGAATATCAACATCAATCCCTCTTGTTTTTTTAATCAGCTCGACGGTATCTTTTATCGTTCCAAGCCCTCTTTGAGAAAGAATATCAAATTTTTCCAGCTTGATATCTTCCGCCACATTCATATCGAATTGAACAATAGGAAATCCCTTTGGTGGCATTTCAAGTGCAGAATAATTAGTTATGGGTTCTTCAGAAATCAAAATTCCGCAAGCGTGCATGCTTCGTTGATTGGGAAACCTTTCCATCAGTCTTACATACTTATGAATTGTTTGAACAACAGAACTGGTTTCATGAGCTTCCATTGGCTTTTTTGCCAGTTCGTCTAACTCATCTTTAGGCAGCCCAAAAGCTTTTCCAACTTCTCTGAATCTTGATTTGTACTTGAACTCTACATTCGTTCCGCAAAAAGCAACGTGATCTTTTCCGTAACGATTAAAAATATATTCCAGGATTGTATCCCTGTTTTGCCAACTCCAGTCAATATCGAAATCCGGAGGGCTTTTCCTGTTAAGATTTAGAAATCTTTCGAAATACAGGTCAAGTTCCAAAGGACATATATCAGTAATTCCGATGCAGTAACTGACAATGGAATTAGCTCCACTCCCACGCCCAACATGCATAAACCCCATTTTATTGCTGTATCGCACAATATCCCAAGTTATCAGAAAATAAGAACAGAAGTTGAGTTCATCAATTACTTTCAGTTCTTTCTCTACTCTTATTTTTGCGATTTCATGATCTTTACCGTAACGTTTTTTAAGTCCTAAATATGCTAATCTCCTCAAAAGCTTTACATCAGATTCTTTGGACTTAGTGTAGTATTGTTTGTTCTTAACTTTTTCAAAATCAAATTCAAAACTACAGGCTTCCAATAATTTCTCGGTATTCTTTATAATTTCAGAATACCTTTGAAAAGCCTTAATAATTAAATCTTTAGATTTAAAATATTCCAATTTTCTGCAAACATCTTGTTCAGCCAGTTTTGACAACAAAATATTGTTGTCAATAGCCCTTAAAATTCGATGAAGATTATATTCTTTTTTAGTACTGAATGTAACCGGATAAAGAACCACCATTTTCGGAATCAGCATTTTAAATTCAGGACGAATCAATAAATTCAATTCTTCTTCCCGGACTCCAATAAACTCATTTTCTTTTAGCTTTGAAGGAATGTTATCTATTGGATAAACAATAAAAACATTTTTAAATGCAGGAGCTGTTTCAGAAAGTTTAGCTCCATGGCAATTGTGATCTGTTAACACTTTATTGACTTCACCAATTCCGGAAAACTTTTTTGCAATCGCAATATAAAAAAGTCTGTTTTCTTTTCTAACTTCAATTCCGGCAATAGGTTTAATTCCTACTTTTTCGCATTCTTTCTTAAAATCATAAATAGCAGTAATCGTATTGATATCCGTCAGTACTAATTCTTTGACACCCAAAGAATGTGCCTGTTGTACCAATTCTTCTACCGATAAAGTCCCGTAACGAAGACTGTGGAAAGAATGACAATTTAGAAACATAATAGAAAAGTTTACACGTTATTTTCCAAAATCAAAACCGGATGCCCTACCGACTGCATCAATACCAAATCGATTCTTTAGATAATCCATCGTCTGGTATAAGCTCATCTGTTCTTCCGTATCTTCAAACAGATTCATTTGATGATTACCATGAACAAGTCCTGTAAATCGTAATCCAACCAATCTTAATCTCATTCTTCTTGTATATACCTGATTGAAAAGCTCCAGAGCCACTCTCGAAAGTGTATGATCCGCTGACGTATAGGCTACTTTATGCTGTTTTGTTTCCGTATCAAAATTTGCGTAACGGATCTTGACTACCACTGTTGAAGTAAGCCATTTCTCCTGTCTTAATTGATAAGCCAATTGTTCAGCCATTCCTGATATCAGTCTTTTCAGTTCCATAATATCCATTGTATCATTCGTAAAAGTTCTTTCCGTTGAAATCGATTTTCTTTCTGAATAAGGAACAACAGGATTTTCATCAATCCCATTAGCTTTTTTCCAAAGTTCTTTTCCATTGACTCCAATCATTTGCTGAAGTACCAATACCGGCATTTCAGCCAAAGTGTGAATGGTGCGTATTCCAATTCTTGACAATAGTTGAAAAGTCTTATCACCTACCATCGGAATTTTTTTAATAGATAAAGGATTTAAAAATGGCTGAATTTCCATTTCTTTAATCTCTAGTCTTCCTAAAGGTTTTGATTCTCCTGTTCCAATTTTTGACACCGTTTTATTAGTAGATAAGGCAAAACTTATGGGAAGTCCGGTTTCTTTTTTTACTGCCGCAGCAATTTTCTGTGTCCATTGATAACAGCCGAAAAATTTATCCATTCCTGAAAGATCTAGGTAAAATTCGTCGATGCTCGCTTTTTCCATCACAGGCACTTTTTCCTGAATAATTTCAGTAACTGTATGAGATAAATTGGAATACAATTCATGATCACCACGAATTACTTTTGCATCAGGACATAATCGGAGTGCCATTCGAATCGGCATCGCTGAGCGAACTCCAAATTTCCTTGCTTCATAGGAACATGACGCAACCACTCCACGGTCTCCACCTCCTATAATAAGGGGGATTCCATCAAGTTGAGCATTATTACGCCTCTCGCAGGATACAAAAAATGTATCCAAGTCCATATGTACAATCGCACGATTCACTTTACAAAATTAGATACTATTTGTATCATTTTTCATATATTTGCAGATACAATTTGTATCAATGTCAATTTTTTCAGATAACATAAGGTTTTTAAGAACTCAGAAAAATTTATCACAGCAGGAACTTGCGGATCAAATTTTAATGAGCAGGGTGCGTTATTCTAAATATGAGGATGGACGTTCGGAAGCTCCTTATGAGCTGCTCATCAGAATTTCGAAATATTTCAATTTAAGTATTGATCTGCTTCTTACTGTGGATATTAGGAAATATCCGCTAGAAGATGTATTGAAACTACCGGACAACAGGATTGTTTTACCTGTGGTGGTTGATCAATTAGGAAACAACAGCATTGAAATTGTTCCTCAGAAAGCCTCCATGGGCTATTTATCAGGATATAGCGATCCGGAATATATCGAAAGTTTACAGAGAATTACACTTCCGTTTCTGACTGGTGGAAAGTACAGAGCTTTTCCTGCCCAGGGAGACTCTATGCCTCCATTTAAAGATGGTTCCTATATTATTGGAAAATATATTGAAAACATTGATGAGCTGAAACTGAATAAAAGTTATGTTTTTGTGACCTTGAATGATGGTATTTCTTACAAAAGATTTACCTCCAGAAATAAGAAATCAATAACTGTTGCTGCTGATAATTCATTTTATAAACCTTATGATATTCTTTTAGGAGAAATTGTTGAAGTCTGGCAATATGCATCAGGAATTTTTCCTGAAGATTTTGAACCTGATAATTTTGAAAACTATAATTTTAAACATATGTTCCTTGAAATCAGAAGAGATATTCAAGAATTAGATCAAAAGCTTTCAAAAAAATAAATCAATCACATACAAGCATTTATATAATATTAAGATTATGTTTATCTCCTATTATGATTTTCAGAACTTACCAGACCGTAAGGCGCAATATGATTTTACTATTGCTCATGGACTTTTTATCAATGAACGGACCACTTCCCAATCAAAATATATTCTTTATAAGGTTTCGAGCTTTACGGTAGAGCTTATTTATGATATCGCTCATGATAAAATCATTAATATAAACGTTTTTGAAAATAGCTCTTCCAATACAAAGTAAAATCAATTCATAAAAAATCCTGTTCTATTATACATACAACAGGATTAAAAACACAAATGATGAAAAAAAATCCCGTATCAACGGGGTAAAACAAATATAATATTAAAAAAGAATACAGCAATGAGCCAGCTGAGTTTATTTGATACGGAAGAATTTTATGAATTTCCAAAAGATCTTTTGGAATACAAAGAGAATTTTCTAAGCGAGAAAGAAGCTGACCAGCTAAAAAATAAGCTACTGAAAACAGCACCTTGGGAACAACGTACTCAAAAAATGTATGATAAGATGGTATTGACTCCACGTTTGACAGCTTGGTACGGCGATACAAAATCTTACAGTTCTGAAGAAAATAGAAAACCGACGAATCCTTGGCTTCCTGATCTCTTAGCATTAAAGCAGAGAATAGAAAATGAATTTGGCTATCAATTCAATGGTGTTTTATTGAATCTTTATAGAGATCACAATGATTCTGTTGCTTGGCATCGAGATAAAGAAAGCAAATATGGGAAACGACCAATTATTGCTTCAATAAGCCTTGGACAAACAAGAAATTTTGACTTTAGAAAAGTAGATTATCATCAGAGCAAATACAGCCTTCCTCTTCCTAATGGGTCATTATTAATTATGAAGGGTGATTTACAAGAGCATTGGGAACACAAAATTGCTAAATCTACTATTTCAATGAAAGAACGTATTAATTTAACTTTTCGTTTGCGAACTGCATAATCACAATAAAGAGTAGCCCTAAAGATGCTTTATCTACATACTCTTTTTATTCTTTAAGAGTAGATGACGGGTATTTTTATTATATAACTTTTTAATTTTGATTTTATATATTTGTCTATAAATTAAAATAACGTCAAGCGTAAGCTATCGTTTTGGTACATAAAGCCGCGAACTTTAAAATGATAACCAAAAATGATAGACTTACGCCCATGCTTATACGGCGTGGGCTAAGTCTTTCTGGTTATCGGGTACTTCGCGGCACCTATGTACGGATTGATATTAGTTCCACGCTTTTTATTAAATAGGCATGATACAAATTTTGACCGTTACAACCCAGCAAGAAGAAGGAGGAGCATTATTTCTAAAAATAATTTTGTTCATCTATTTCATTCCTTCAATGATAGCTTTACTACGCCTTCCAGTTCTAAAGTTTAAATTTCTAGTCGTATTATTAATCAATGCATTCTTTGGATGGACAGTGTATGGTTGGTGGCTTTCATTTATAAAAGCAGTATCTAGCAGCAAAGGATTTTAATGTAAGAATATTAAGCAAGCAATTATAAGATGGTAAAGGTAGTTTTAAAAGTATCAGAAAGCGAAATTAATCATATATTAAGCAAGCTCGCAAAACTGGGAATTAACAATATAAAAATTAAAAAGAAACGGGAAAAATTAAATCTTTTTCGTTATAAAAACACATTAAAAGACACCATCAATAAGTCGAATGAATAAATGACAAGTTAACATTTATAAAAATCGAGAAGAATCAAAAGTGTAAACAAAAAGCAAAAGCAAATTTCTGACAGCGTATTCTATAAATTTTTATGATATTCCGTAGGTGGAAATTGTAGAAATATCTTTCGGGAATCTTCCCTGAAGACTTTGAACCTGAGAATTTGAAAATTATTCCTTGAAGGATCTGTTTTCGGGATTACATAAGGATATTAAAAAATTAAATTAAATTGCCCAAAGGTTAAATTTATATTCTAATACTATTTTATATCAATCTTCCCAAATTATACTTAGAGCGCAATTTTTATGGGTAATACAATGCTCGTAAAATAATAAGTTAGAAGGAATAGGTTTTTTATTATCAAGAAAACAATCCGCAGCAAAAATTTGTCCTGTTTTAAAGATTTCTGATGTAATATCTTTAAAATAATCTCCCATTATCATACCGTCAGGAACTTTTTTATCCGATAAAAAATTATAGTACGGAAAATCAAAGCTATTTTTTGCCCATTTTATTATACCATTTTCTGCATAGACTATCTTTATAGGATGATTACCTATGTCTGAAAATCTAATTGCACAAGCTGTCTTACTTACATTGTATTCTTTCGCTAAATGATTAATAACTTCAAAATTAAATGTTTTAAATTGTGATACATCTTTTCTGAAAGATTCTTCAGGCATTAAGAGACAAGAAGCAAAATAGTCTGCCTCTCTTTCTATTTTATCAAATTGAACTCTGTCAATTTTTGAGGGGTGTGGTTCTAAAATGCCTAATTTAAGTCCAATCCTATGTGTGTCAATAAAATAATGTCCGAATTCGTGTGCCAAAGTAAAACGTGATCTTGGAGAATTTATTCTATTTCCGTTATCAATATTTAGATGGATGTAAAAGTCTTCATCGTCAAAGATCGTCATCCCATCAAATGTCCCCGGTTCGTAATTGTCATAAATAATTTCTAAATATTCTGACTCTCCAATCTTCTCTAACGGTATAATTTTCTCATTATAATCACTAGAAATTTCGTCAGCAAGCTTTTTAATTTTAGAAAATGAGCTATTCGCTATCACCTTTTTTCTTTTTATTATTTTTTTTCATTTTTTCTTTAATGTGATCTGGTATGTTTTCATCTCCTTTTCTAGCTACCATTTTTAAACTACTTATTTCTGTACTAGTAAAAGAATCCAGTTTTATCTCAACAGTTCTAGATACTTCACAAAAGGTTCCATCGATTATAGATTCTATACTTACTTTCTGATTTTTTAACTTAAAGTCATAATCTTGATACAACGTATCAAATCTTTTTAAATGTCTTTCACACAACGGATATAAATATCCTAAAGAATGCAACCAATCATCAAAATTTTCATTAGAAAGTTTTTCTATGTTTTTACTTGCTCCCATTTAAATAAGTTAAATATGTTTTAATATGATTTTCAGCAACTCTCTTATAACCTCTGATAGAATTTTGTGTAAGTTCTAATCTTTCACATAATGCTTTACTTACCTTACGCGGTATGTATCCGTCATTACCATAAGCTTTATAAGTTAAAAAAATGATTCTATGCTTTACTGATAGTTGTGCTAAAGCCCTTTCTACATCCTCTAACTGTTTTCTTAAATCTCTTTTTCTCTCAATCACTTCATCATCTTCGTCATCTTCACATTTTATAAAATAATCTACTAATGCATCAAAATTATCTATAATAGGTAAATCTTCTTCATCTTTTTCAGAACAGGTATTTTTAGTATTATATTTTACAATTTCATTGTAAAGTATTTTACACAACCAAATTTCTATTGCAGCATCTACATTTGATCGCTTCGACTTTCCTTTACTAAAAGAATGATATTTCCAGACTCTTGCAAATGTACAGTTAACAATATAAGTTGCTACAGCTTCGCTAAAGTCAAATTTATTACAATATATCTCTGATTTTCTGAAAATTTTTTCCTGAAATCTATCACAAAAAACTGAAAATGCTATTTCCGCTTCATTTTTATAATCATTTTGAAAAGAAATATATTCTATCAGCTCATCGCTGGGTAATGATTCAAAATCAATTTCAATAGTTTTTTTAGGCTCTTTATTCATCTATATATCAAATGCGTTACTAACGGAATTGGTATATGAATGAGGGCATTCATATTTTCCAAATTTAGTAAAAAACTTTATAACGGATTTGGTATATGTATGAAGTGTCTTTCAGACATATTTATAACGTACTAACAAAAATTTTATTTGCGATGGCAACAAACAATCCGACCGGTGATGGTCACAGAAATGGAGCGGTAAGAGGTCGTTCCCAAACTTTCAACCCCAAAACAGAATTATGGGTGAAACGAGATACCTCTAATGGTCAATTTATAGGTGTAAAAACATCAAGTAGTACGCCATTTAAAGGAATTCGTAAGGAAAAGTAAACCTTAAGCTATCGACAGAATAAAATTTGTCGGTAGCTTATAATAACCAATAACAATTTTAATATGGCATTATTAACCCTTTTTACAGGCGTAGCAAAATCATTAGCAACAAAAGGAGCTGGTATACTCTGGGAAAATAGAAATTATTTAAATCTATTTTTCAAGACCAAGTACGGAGCTTATAAAAATCAGAATATTCGTTTTTCCATAGCAGGATTAATTCGAATAAAAATCCCTGGCACTAACAAATATCTTTTGGTTCTAAACAGAAGGATAGAAAATCAATTGCAGCCTGTTGGTGGAGTTTATAAAAGATATGGAGATGAAAGTCTTTTTACCAAATGGGGGTATAAACCCGATAATTCGAAAAACGGTCTTGATGTAGATGATAAGAGCTCGTGTGATCTTAGATTCATGGTTCCGGGAAAACATTGTATAGACGTTTTAAATTGGTTCGAATCTGGACAAGAAAGAGAAAATAATCCTTATCGGGAGTTTAAGGAAGAGCTTTTAGATACAAATATTTTGGATTCAAATATATTTTCACAAATAGATTACAAACACGTTCGAAGATTTTCAAAAAATCTTGTTTGGAGCGAGTTTTTTACATGCTATGAGATTTTAATTTATGATGTTTATGAGCTTATTCCAAACGAAAAACAAAAGGAAGCCCTTATACAACTTTCAAAAAAAGAAAATGACCTTTCAAAAGGTTTTGGCATTGTTAGTTGCGATGATATCGAACAACAAAGGTTGCTGCAAGAAAATAAACAAATAGCAAGAATTGGACAACATACCAAATTGCTTATAAATAAAACATTTTAAAATGATTGATATATTTAAAGATTACATTCTTCAAAGGGAAGAATTATTAGCAAGGATTGCGCAAGAATTACAACTGGATAATACGAGATTAGAAAGAATGGAGAGTGCTTATAACTCCGTTGCAAACGTATTAAAGAAAGATCCTGATTTTTTTGATGGGCTTGAAATTGAAATTTATGCACAAGGATCCAAACGTATAGGAACCACAGTAAAACCTATAAACGATCAAGATTTCGATCTTGATACTGTTTTACACATTTATGATCCTTACCATTTGCACAGCCCTGAAGAAATTTACAACGCTTTAGTAAAAGCTCTTGAAAAAGATAGTTATTACAGCTCTATAATGGAAAAGAAGAAAAGATGTGTAAGATTAAATTATAAAAGTGATTTTCATATGGATATCTTACCTGCTTGTATGCCAAATTTATTTGAAAAAGAAATAATTAAAATCCCTGAAAAAGTATTAAGAAGTTGGTCTACAGGCAATCCAAAAGGTTTCGCTAAATGGTTCACCAGCATTTCAGAATCAGCAGAAAAGCCTCTTTTAAAGAGCTTTTCAAACCTTGTTCTTGAAGCAAAAATAGAAACTGAGGAGCTTCCCGAAGAATTATATTTTAAAACACCACTGCAACGATCAGTACAACTGTTAAAAAGATATCGTGATGTTTACTTTCAAAACCGTGATTATCCAGTTTCAAGCATTGTTATTACCACACTTTTAGCACACTTTTACCGTTCAGAAAATTCCATTTTCGAAACAATTGATAACATCATGTCCAAGATAAAGGATAATTATAATAGATCTTTAATTGGAGGATACAAATTTAAAATTTTAAATCCAGTTAACAACGAAGAAGATTTTACAGACTTTTGGACTGATGAGCATTATAAAAGCTTTTATAGTTTTATTACTGATTTTCACACACGATGGACAAAGTTAAAATCATCATTTGAGACGAGCAAAGAAGATTATATCCAATTATTTGGTGAAGGTATATATAAAAAGGCTCTTAATGAGCAAATAAGAACCTTTTCCAAATTTTCAGATAACGAATTTGTAAAGACCAGCAGTTTGATAACAAGTGGAACGGCATATACCAATGCTAAAGGAGTAATTAACGCTAAAGATGGTGTAAAAAATGGATCTCATCACAATTTTGGAGGAAAATAAAAAAAAACAGCATCGGAAGAACTGGTATTCATATTTACTCTCCCAGCAAATGATGTTAGAACACAACTTTCAGTGGTTAAAAGTTTCAATTAATCCGAAAAAGAAGGCTTTAGAAGGGAACGGTACAATCATTATCTCGGGTAAATCTTACCAGATAAACATTTTGTATTCACCCTTTTTCCCATTTAGGTACGATAGGGTATTTATAAATAACCAAAAGATTGAATACAATGATGATATACATTTGTACGGAGATTTATCTCTTTGCTTGTACCATCCTGTAAAAGATGTTCCAATACTCCAAAACATCCCACTGTATAAGATAATTCCTTGGATTTCCGAATGGATAGTTTTTTATGAACAATGGAAAATTTATGGAGTTTGGTTAGGAAAAGAAATCAAACACCGAAGAATACCAAATTAACAAATCCAGCTCAATATTGAACTGGATTTGTTAATATAATAGTCTACGAAATGTCATGTGAAAGTAAAAAATAAATCTATAAATTAATATTCCTTGATTTTAAATTTGGTAATTATATTATTCAATGCTGATAATTGATTATCTGTTAACTTTCCATTTCTATTACAAGCTTGTCTTAAAGATAGCACATAATCAGTATTAAAAGATGGCTTCTCTTCAGCCCATTTTAAAATAAGATTTATTTTATTAAAATGAGAATTCCTTTCATAACTTGTAAAGTTTAAAAATTTTCTGTTTATTTTTTCTTTAAACTCCCATTGTTTTGTAGACATTCTAGTTCTTCGATGTATAGATTTATAAAATTTATATTCAGAATCTGAAATAGCGTTTTTTGAATATAAATACTCAAGAACCTCTGCGCTCATACTACTTCTTGCATTCTCTTTAATCCTCTTTATAGAGGTGAAAATTTTATTTCCGTCTTCAATCCCTAGAAATTTGTTTATACAGCAATTTCCGACTTCAGTAATTGTAAAGTTTTTTTTATTTTTTATCACACAAATATTCCTGATAGGATAATGCCCACAAAGACATCTTTGTTCTTCTTCTGAATAATATGCAGAAGTAAATTCCCATTCTAGTTTTGCAAAATCCCAACCGTTTGCTTCGCTCAAATAAACTATCTCTTCTATAAGTTTGTACTGCATGAATTTTGATTGGATAATATCAAATTAATTTATTTTTTTTTCAGCATTACAACAAAATTTGCTTCTGTTTTATTTTGAAGATAATCTTTCTTTATTGCTAATCTTTCCACTGGATTGTAAATTCGATTATTATCTAAAAAACAATCTAACCATTTTTCTAAAAATTTAATCTGATTTTGAGAATTAATACTTTCTACATCAGCAAAATAGATTGTTTCAAAATCATTTTTATTAAAGACAGAGTCTAAATCCATTCTATTAAAAAAATGCTTAAAATATTCATTATTATCAGGATTTTCTGGGTCATTCGTATGATGCTTATAAGAATGAATTTTAATGTAAATAATTGTTCCTTTTACTGAAATAGTCTTTATAAGGTTACCAATCTCAATACATTCTTGAATATTATAAAAATGCAAGATATTAGATAAAATTATAAGAGAATAATTGGTGTCTGGTAGATTATCAGCGGGAAAATTACTCTGTAGAAAAGTACATTTTTTTAAACTTTCACTATCAAAATTTCGTATTCGATTTTCTAGATGCTTAAGTTGAAAAAGCTCATTATCAATCGCAAAAATTTTCTTATCTAATTTAAGCAAGTCCAAAATAAAGGGTGATTGACCACAACCGATATCCAGTATTGCTCCATCTATTAATTCTTTTTCAAATTCTCTAATGGGATTACTATGTTCCCTGACCATCTCATCGTTTGATACTGTTTCGAAATATAGATCCCAATATAATTTTAATGATTTATCCATAAATTTTTAGGATTAATTTATTTTTAATTAATGAAGAAATTAATTTTAATAATATTTAAAATAGTTTTTCAGATTCAATAGATACATACTTTTCACTCAAGTATATAATCTTAATTCTATAATTGATTTTACTAACTATTTCACCCTCTATGATATCTCTATCAATCTGGAAAATCTTATCATTATAGTTCTGCTGAAGCTCTAATAAAAACTGAAATAAATCTTTATTTCCCTCCCTAAAATAATATTCTGTAGTGCAGTTATTCACTTTGATCTTATTAGCAAATCTGCTGTTGCTGAAAAATAAGGTTGATAAAATTATTCTATTTATACATTGACGATCATAAGGAATATTTCTATTGACCAATCCTTTTAATTCGGCCAAATATTGCTCTTGATTAATAATATGTAATGGATGTGAAATCTTCCCTAAATCCTCTTTTGTAAGAATAATCCGCCATTCTTTTTCATACGCCCATATCTTATCTTTCACAGCAAGTGCATATGTCAAAGGTAATTGTGCATTTACTCCGACTTTTCCTGAAAGTTCCTCCCTAAATATGTAGTCATTAAAATTAATGGTCTGTAAGATTTCATAATCCATTGGAAAACAAATAATCTTTTCATGTTCCAACGATTTTAAAAATTCAGTAGAATTGAATTCTATACAAAAACCTAATTCGGAGGTATAATGCGGCCAAAACAGATTATTATTGAAATCTTCTGTTAAGCACAATACTCCACGATGTTGGTATACCTCTTCCGGGAAATGCTGGGTAACCAAAGTGAGAACGTCTAAATAGGGTCTAGAGGTTTCTGAAACGTACTGCCCTATAAAATCATTTAAGTCCCATAACTGACTGCTTCCTTCCATAATATCATTAAGTTTGAAAGGATGAGAGAAGTGAATTTTATTTTCAATCAGATTATCTATACTATAAGAACTAATGGAAAAGTATTTGTATAAGTTTATAGGTATTTCTCTGTGAAGATCAACCACTAAGTCTTTACCAATGAAAGAAATATCTTTCTCTTTTAATTTTAATTGCATGATTACATTAGTTTTTACTAATGTACTTATTAATTTTAGAAATATTACATTATTTACCTCAAAAGTAGAGATTGAAATCAATTAATTATCAATACAATATTATCACAACAAAATATGATAATCAAACATTTACAATAAATAGTCTAATTAACTTTTGATAAATAATAACTTTCGATAACAGGAAACAAAGAAATTATTACAGTCTACCAGAGCATACATAATTAAAAACGGAGCATTTCAATAAGCAAAATTATAACTTTTAAACTTAATATTATGTTTAATATAAATTTTAACATTAAATTTAAATATTTGATATACAGGATATTAAATTTATTTTAATACGTCAAGTTTTGTCGTCATATACCTGTAATTTTGTTTTCTAAAATGCTAAATTATTGATATGGATAAAGTAACAGTACAAAGAATTGAAAAGCTACATCCTCTTGTAAGGGAAGAAGTGAAACAGATCATAGAAGATTGTGATGAAGCATTAAGCGGAAGAGCAAAAGTAAGAATTACACAAGGTCTGCGAAGCTTTGAAGAGCAGGAAAAACTGTATGCAATCGGAAGAATTACTTCCGGAAAAAAAGTGACCAATGCCAAAGCCGGCCAGAGCATTCACAATTATGGACTCGCCGTTGATATATGCATGATGATCGACGGCAAGACAGCCAGCTGGGACACGGTGAAAGACTGGGATAATGACAGGGTGGCCGACTGGTATGAATGTGTGAAAATTTTTGCCAAATACGGCTGGGACTGGGGCGGCAACTGGAAAACCTTCAAGGACCTCCCCCACTTTGAGAAAAAAGCCATTCCAACGGAGAAAGGTATGGTGAAAACAAGCTGGCGAAACCTGATTAAAATGGAGCGGGATAAAGAAAATTATGTAATTTTTTAATTCTCCTTTGTTTGAAAAATTATTTTAATACGACAAGTTCTGTCGCTTCCCAGTCCTACTTTTGCTTTAGAGAAACACCAAAACAATCTCTATACAATTAAAAACCAATAGTTATTTCTCCGGAAATCTATTGGTTTTACTTGTCTTTAATTGTCTGGTTTTTCTCCAAAAAAAGCAAAAAACAAATGAAAAAGACAACCATTCTATCTTTGGACGGGGGCGGAATCAGGGGAATCATCACCTGCATTATTCTGCGTTACATAGAAGAACAGCTGCAGATTTATGATAATCCGGGGGCCAAACTCGGAGATTATTTTGATTTTGTTGCCGGAAGCAGTACAGGCGGTCTGATTGCATCTATTATTCTATGTCCCGATGAACACCGAAAAGCAAAATATTCCATCCAAAAAGGGCTGGAGCTGTATGCTGAAAAAGGTGGCGACATATTCCAGGTTTCTTTCTGGGAAACACTCATTAATCCTTTTGGGTTGATTAACGAAAAAATATCCCAGAAAGCACTTGAAAAAAATCTGAATGACTTTTTTGGAAATTTAGAATTAAAGGAACTGATAAAACCGTGTTTAATAACGAGTTATGATATTGAAAACAGAAGAGCAAAGCTCTTTAATTCCTGGAAGGCGAGGCTTAACACTGACAACTTTTATGTGCGGGATGTATGCAGGGCAACTTCAGCGGCACCTACTTATTTTTCGCCGGTTCAGATTAAATCAATGTACGGGCAGATTTTCAGCCTGATCGATGGCGGCATGTTTGCGAATAACCCATCGCTATGCGCGTATGCGGAAGCCCGAAAGATTCCTTTTGCCGAAATATTGAAAAATAATCAGAAAACCAACCATCCTACCGTAAATGATATGATCGTCATTTCTATCGGGACCGGTATTGAAGCACGCGCTTATTCGTTCAAAAAGCTTGAAAAGGCAGGAAAAATAAGCTGGGTGAATCCCATCATCGATATTTTAATGTCGGCCAACGCGGAAACAGTAGATTATCAGCTTTGCCAGATGTTTGACACACTGGGACAGCGAAATCAGAAAAATTATTATCGCCTTAATCCTTCATTGAAAAATGCATCTCCGGCAATGGACAATGTAAAAAGGTCCAATATTGAAAATCTGATACAGGCCGGGTTATGCTATATTGATGATAATCGGGATGTTCTTAATCAGATCGTTCAAAAACTGATTAAAAATAAAACATAAGCATTTTAGCTTATAAACAACTAAAATAAGCTATAAACCTTATATTTTAAAAATAATTTTTACACGTCATGTTTTGTCGTTACGGCAAAATATCTTTGAATCAGAATTAAAACAATAACCATGAAAACTCAAATTATTCAGATTTATCTAAAACTATAACCTATTCAAATACATAACCATGGAAACACCAACTCATAATTCCGATACTGTTTTCGATGAAGATTTTTATGCTATTGACTGGAACGAAATCGAAAATCAGAAATAGATTATGAAAATTTTCTCAGTAACATTGAAAACTTTTTTCGGAATGATTTTGAAAACGAAACTCCTGATGAATAAAAACTAACCAACCATTCACATAAACATTCAGAACTCCGCAGAAAATCCTGCGGAGTTTACTTTAGGTAAAAGCTAATTTCTGGCTACAATTTTAATCTCCACTTTCTGTCCGGGAAGCGCGAGTTCATTTACTGCAATGATCGTACTGGCAACGATACAATCTTCTCTATAAAATTCTTTTCCCGTAAGTTTTCTCGTTGCAAAGCCTTCCTGCATATCCGTTACATAAATAACTTCCTCTGTTACATCATCACTTCCCATTCCAAATTCGCTCAATAATTGTCCTATATTTTCATAGGTCTGCCTGAACTGATTTTCCATTCCTTCAGCAAGTGTACCTTCCATATTATGACCCAATTGACCGGAAATCCATACCGTATCTCTTTTCTTTACTGCCTGAACATAGCCATATACCTTTTCCCAAGGCATATTAAAAGTTTTAAACTCTTTAGTACTCATAATTTTATTTTAAATTACAGATACCGTCTCAACCATAATGCCTTATAACTAAAATATTGATTTTCAAAATTTTATTTTTAATTCATAAAAGAAAATTTATCGAAATATCGTAAATCACTTATAACAATATTGAATTTTAATAAAATCTTTTCGTTTATAGCAGCGTTAGGAAACTTATCCACAAAAATAAAACACGACACGTTTTGTCGCATTAAGCTTATATATTTGTCTTAGAAATGTAACCATGAAACGCTTAGCGTTCCATTCGAAATTACAACTGCAGAAAACTGTACCATAAATAGATCCGAATGAAAAAAGACTTTTACCTGACCAGATATGCTTTGATAATCAAAAGATTAGAAAACTCTCCAGCGACCTATTCGCAGCTGGAAGAATACCTGCTCAACTCTTTTGAATTTCAGGACGCAGACATTAAAAGCTATTCGATCCGTACTTTGCAGAGAGATATCCGTGAAATTTCCGACCTGTTCAACCTGTCCATCCACAACAAGAAGAAAGGTGATAACCGATATTATATTGAGAGCCGACCTATCATGGAAGTAGATGAGTATAATCAGAAATTGCTCGAATCCTTCCAGGTAAGCAACGCCCTGAATCTTCATCCTGATTTTTCAGATTTTATCTTTTTTGAAAGCAGAAAACCTACAGGAGTTGAACATTTTTATGACCTGTTCTTTGCCATCAGAAATAAAAGAATTGTCACTTTTGAACATTATAATTATAAAAATAAACTGATGACTTCCCGAAAGGTACATCCGCTTGCCTTAAAAGAATCCAAAGACCGATGGTACCTCATCGCCATTGATACCAAGGATAAAATGCTGAAATCTTTCGGGCTGGACAGGATCAATTATTTGGATGTTTCGAACAGCAAATTCAAGGAAAAATATAAATATAATTTCAGGGAACATTTTAAAAATGCTTTCGGCGTAATGAATCTTACGGCTCAAAATCCTCAGAAAATTGTTCTCAAATGCAGCAGGCATCAGGGAGAGTATATCAAAAGTTTCCCCCTTCACCAGTCTCAGAAAGAAGTAAAGGAAACCCCGGAAGAAATATTTTTTGAATTTTTCCTTCATCCCACTTACGACTTTATGCAGGAGATTTTATCGTATGGAAAAGAGGTACAGGTTTTAGAACCGAAAATTTTAGTTGATGAAATACGCAGCCATCTGCAGGAGTCGCTGAACAGCTATCTTAAGGACTGAGCAATGTATTGGATTTTTTGATTACTTTTACATAAATATATCAAAGTGAAATTCCTGTTTCCATACATTTTCTGTCTTATTTCTTCATTCTGCTTTTCGCAGCAGACCGAAGACTTCAGGCTCGTTAAACAATATTACAACCAGCACCGCTCTATGCTGGGTCAGGAATTCAAGAAAAAGTTTGATGCTGAGACCGATAATTTCCATAAAGCTTCCATAAAAAGTGATTACCTTCTTTTCATGCAAAAGATGGACAGTATAGAGAATGTGGCTTTGACTGGTGTTTTATTAAAAACAAAAAATCTGGAGGATCTGGCGAGACTCCACCTTCTAAAAGCAAACATTACACCCGAAGCTCCTGAAGTTCCAAATGTGGTTATAGACAAAGCGGCAGATTATCCCGGAGGAATCAACGAACTCAGAAAAGAAGTGGCCGGCCTTTTTTACCTGGGAGGTATATATTCTGAAACCAAGACCATTAAAACAAATGTTGCTTTTATTGTGGAAAGGGACGGCACCATAACAAATGTTGAAGCACAAGGAGATAATTTCACTTTTAACAGGCAGGCTGAAATCGCCTTATATTCTGTTTCGCAGAAGTTTTCCCCGGCCATCGTCAATGGTATTCCGGTACGGTATCGTTTCCGGCTTCCTTTAACTATGAATCTTGAAGAATAACAATGTTTACTGACGAATATTTTATGAAAATGGCGCTCAATGAAGCGCATCTTGCTCTTGAAAAAGATGAAGTGCCGATTGGCTGCGTTGTCGTTTCTAACAACAGGGTCATTGCAAGAGCCCACAATCTCACCGAAACCTTGAATGACGTTACTGCCCATGCTGAAATGCAGGCCATTACTTCGGCTGCGAATTTCCTTGGCGGAAAATATCTTATCAACTGTACGCTTTATGTAACACTGGAACCATGTGTAATGTGTTCCGGAGCACTTTCATGGGCACAGATTTCAAAAGTGGTCATCGGAGCAAGAGATGAACAGCGGGGTTTTATCAACAAACATCTTTCTCTTCATCCCAAAACAGAAATCGTAACGGGAATCATGGAAAATGAATGTTCTTCTATCGTAAAAGAGTTTTTTAAGTCAAAGAGATAATGAGTACAGGTTAAGATTGAGCTGAGAAAAAATAATGATCTGCGCCAAATTCAGCAAAGATTATTCAGCGCCAACCTTACCTTTACCTTACAAATTCTTTCCTAAAAAGTAAAGTCCTTTCAGGGTATGAAGTCTGTCCATCACATGGATTTTGTCTGTTAAAGGTTTATACACATGAGAGACTCCTCCTGTAGCTACTACAAAACAATTATCATCCACCTCATCATTGATTCGATCGATAAATCCTTCCACCATACCTAAAAATCCGTATACCATTCCGCTCTGCATACAGGTAACAGTATCTAATCCTAAAACGGTCTTCGGTTTTACCAGCTCTATTTCCGGGAGCTGAGCGGTCTGACTGATCAGGGAATTTAAAGCGGTAACGATTCCGGGAGCAATGATTACGCCCAATGTTTCGCCATTTTCTGCAACACAGCTTGCGGTAAGGGCTGTTCCGAAGTCCAGAACTATTTTTTTCCGGTCCGGATACATGTTGTGCGCCGCCACCAGGTTGGCATAAATATCGGTTCCCATCTGCTTGGATTTGGCCTGAACTCCGGATGGAGTATTTCTGTCGACAATCACCGGATTGATCCCATGGATCTTCCTGATGGCCGAACTCATTATTTTTGTGAGCTGAGGCACTACAGAACCCATGATGATCTTATTAATTTCTTTTGGCTGAATTTTATAGGTCTGGTATAGCATAAGCATCTGAACATAAAGCTCGTCTGCCGTTCTGTAAGGCTTGGTATTGATGACCCACGAAATATCGCAGTTATCATCATTAAAAAGACCGAATCTGATATTACTGTTTCCTACATTAATTACTATTGAATTCATTTATTTGGTCTAATGGAATCACTAATTATTTAAGGCTTTAAATTTAATGATTTTATATAAGCCTGCTTACAATCTTCGAATAAGTTTTATGCTGAAAGGCATGCTTTAATAAAAATCCCTGCAGAAAAATTTCTACAGGGATTCTTTATCTATGTTAAAACGTTATTTTACTTCAACAAAATTGTCTTCCATATTCACATCCGCCATTCTTTCACTGAAATCTATTCCTAAAACAGATAACTGCGATTTTGTATAGGGAACAGTAATGGAATATTCTTTTTGCGTCCATGGCCAATAAGGCATTGTTTTGAACTCGCCATAAGCATCTTTTTCCTTCCAGGTATGGGTCATATTCATCGGGATCTGATACGTTATTATTTTCTTGTCGGAAGTTATGACACTGAAGTCAACCGGCATGGGTACCTGTCCGTTGTTTACCAGGGTAATGGTTGTAGATTTTGCATCGTACTTCACATCCTTGATTCCGTAATCTATTGTTTTGGTAGTATTGATCCAATAATGATGGAACCACTTCAGATCCATCCCGGAAACCTTCTGGGCAATATGCAGAAAATCTCTGTCGGAAGGATGCTTCAGCGCCCACTGATCATAGTACTGCTTTAATGTTTCCGCCAGATTCTGCTCTCCCATAATATAACCCAGCTGTACCAGATACAGTTCTCCTTTTACATAAGAAGCATAGGTATAGGAAGTACCGTTGTCATGATGATCTCCCAGCCATACCGCTGGCTCTTCAATTCCCTTTTTAATAAAATTCCTGTAAGCATTAATTGAGTTTGCGAACGGATTAGGAAGCTCTTTCGACGGAGGGAAAAGTTGATTCATCACGTAGCCTTCTGCATAGCTGGTAAAACCTTCATCCATCCACGGACGCATCGGTTCATTGGTTGCCAGCATCTGCTGATACCACGAGTGGGCCCCTTCGTGAGCCATAAGTCCCATCAGATCTTCCATGCTTTTGGCTTCTCCTAAAATCATGGTACACATCCCGTATTCCATTCCACCATCACCCCCCTGGATAAAAGCGTAGGTAGGATACACATATTTCCCGAAGTGAGCATTCATCAGCTGGAAGTATTTTGTAACGTATGGCTGAGCCTCTTCCCAAACTTTAGTCTTATCATTATTCTGATATACGAGGAAAACCTTCGGGCCTTGAGGAACATCAAAACTTTTTACAATGTAGTCTTTGTCTGCTGCCCAGGCGAAATCCAAAATGTTTTTTGCCGTCCATTTCCAGGTAACTTTATTATTCTTATCAACTGTAAGCAAAGATTTTTCCTGATATCCTTTGACAGCTCCGGGATTTTCAAGAATCCCTCCTGCTCCGATCACATAATCTTTATTGATTTTAATATTAACTTCAAAATCTGAGAACGGCGCATGAAATTCTCTTCCGATATAATCGAAGGTTGCCCAGCCGTCATAATCATATTCTGCAATTTTAGGATACCACTGGGTCATGGTCATATCCACACCTTCCCTGTTATTCCTTCCACTTCTTCGGATCTGCTGCGGAATCACGGCATCCCATTCTAACGTAAAGGTCGTTGAAGAATTTGGCTTAATAGACTCGGCCAGATATACTTTCATTACCGTTTCCTGAATTTCATATTTCAGCGTTTTGCCGTTTTGTTTAATCCAGTGAATATTTTGTGCGCCTTCCTGATCTTTCGGGATAGAGGCAAGTCTTGAGATTCCGTCTTTCTGCAATCTTGAATCGCCGTTTTTCCCTTGTCCGGCAACTCTCTGATCCATCATTGAATTAGGCTTAAAGGCATTCCAGTACAGATGAAAATATACAACATTAAGCTCATCCGGAGAATTGTTTTTGTATTCTAATGTCTGTTTGCCTTCATAAGTGAATTTTTCAGCATTAACATCAATATCCATCCTGTATTTCGCACTCTGCTGATAATAAGGCCCTTGCTGAGCCTGAAACTGAGAAATGATAAACGCAAAGAGGATTGCAAAAGATCTTTTCATGTATAAAATTTATTTTTCTTAAAGGTATGTATTTAAATAAAAACCTCAAAAATGTAATTATTGTTGAGGTTTTGTTCTATTTATAAAGTTTAGATTAAAATTATTTGGATTGTTAAATTTTCCGCTGATTTTCCAGATTATACAGATTCTTTTTATTGAAGCAGTTTTTTAATTAAAGTAATCTGACCTAAATGATAATAGCAATGTTCAATCATTCCATCAATATTCCTGAGATAGGTTCCATATTTTTCGTCCACAAAAACCTCATTCATTTTGGAATCCGGCATCAGATCCAGTAAGTTGGCAAATTTTTCAGCGTCATTACATAATTTATTTTTAAGACTCTTCCATTGTTCTTCATTTTCAATAGGCGGAAGATCAAAACTGTACTGATCCCTGATTTCCAGATTTCCGCCTTCAAAAACATGGATAAGTCCCGCAATATAATAATCAATATGAAAAGTAAGCATGGCAATGGTATTCAGAGAACCTATTTTAGCGGTAGCCTGTTCCATATTTACATTAGATAACTGGTCTTTAAAATTGGTATTGGCAATCCATAAACCATCCAGCAACACTTCACGGAATCTTTTGGCCAATTGTGATGTTGAGCTCATTTGTTTTTAATTTTTTTAAAGATAAGTTTTCTAAACACAAATTTCTCAAATAAAAAACACAATTTTAATCACAAAATTTTGTAATTCGTGGTAAATAAAAAATCCCCCAGGATTTTTAGAAACCTTGAGGGATTTTGTATTCTATAATAAAAATTATTTTTTAGCCGGAATTTCTTTTTTTCCGCTTTGTAAAATCTTTTCTAATATTCTTAATGTAATAAGATACGTAGGCTTCACTCCTGTCAGTCCTAAACCGCCTGAAGAAAGCGTACTTCCTGTTTCCAACGGATTATCCGAAGCGTAATAAGCATACATTACAAAAAGATCCGGCGTGATATGATGCCTGATCTTAGAAGCTACCTGAATGGCTTTCTGGTAATGTGCTCCTTCCATTTCAAGCCCGATCGCTTTCCATGAGGTGTTCATAAAATACGAAAGAATATCCCTGTTTTGAAGTGAAGTTCCTAATACGGTAATCATCGGCCCTTCGAAAGCCTGAAGTTCGTCATCTTTGAAATCTTCCAGTTTTAAAGCATTTTCAAAAGGATAATTATCGGCTGTTCCTTCAAAAATATGGGAAGTCGGGATCATGATATCTCCTTTTCCACCAGCAAGAATTCCGGCTTTTCCCATTATGGAAACAGATTTCACCTTCATCATATAGACTTCGCCTTTATGCTCAAAAGGTCTAAGTAACTCGTCCATTACCTCAAAAGCCTGCTCTCCGAAAGCATAATCGAAAACCATGATCACATCATCACCTCCGAATTTAATATCCTGGAAAGGTGTATTTTTAAGCTCGGTTTTGCTGAGGTCGATGATCTGAACATCAATATTACTTCCGCTCTTATCATTAATATAGATCATGCCCTGCTCGAGCGCATATTTTGAAACTTTGTCGCGAAGCTCTTTTTTATCAGAAATTTCTCCGTATAGTTTATAATCAACCTTATGATCCTTCTTTTTGAGGGCTTCATTGGCATACAGCATATTTTTCACCGAATGCATATTGGCAGAAATGATATGAAGCGGGCGCATATGAAGATCATTTTCATACAATACCTCTTTTACTTTATGAGCCCATTTTTCACCAAAATAATGATGCCCCACTCTTTCTTTTAATATGGCACTGAAATGTATTTCGCGTTCTCTGGTTTGTTTTGCATCTTCAAGACTTACTTTAGCGAGATTATAGATGATCTTGAAAAGACGGTCCGGATTATTGTCTTCACCAAAAGTATTGTAGGCATTTAAAGTTTCATCAAAAGTTCTTCCTATAAGAGAAGACAGGTGAATGAGCGCAACTTCTTTTTCTTTTCTGCTGAATTTCTTTTCTCCTTTTACTACTTCTTCAATGATTTTGAAGGCACGTGTCGGCTTCCAGTTTTCATCCTGAATAAAGGCCAGGTTTCTCACTTTATCCGCTTCTATAAATAAGAAGGTTAAATGGGTAAGAATATCATAGATCTCGGAACGGCCCAAAAGCACTTCGATATTCATCTGATGTTCATCGATCCTGTAGCAGTTTCTTCTTCTCTTTTTGGGAACAATCGGTTCGAAACTACCTTTATCAAACCCTTCATCCGAAGTAAGATGAATAAAAGCACATTCTTCAATTCCTTCAGGAAGCCTGTCCAGCACATACATCAAACCGTTGAGTTCGAGTTTACTCGGCACGTTCATACTTCCATAAATCTCCGGATTGATGGTCTTTAACAAACTTCTGATCGTCTCCCCCGAAACACCGGCAGGTTTAAAAAAACCTCTGTAAAAGAGGTGTCTCATAGAAATATACAATCTTTCAATTGCTTCCGTTGTTTCTCTAGCTCTAGAATTTGTCATAAAATAAATTTCACACAAATATACAAAATCTCCTTCTAAGTTATTTTAAGTGTCTTTTAATAAATGTCTTAACATAATATAAAGGAATGGTATTATTTGGATTTTTAAACCCGAAGAAGTACGAAGAAACACTCAAACCCTATCTCTCTCAAATCTCAGAAGTAATCAGGAGCTTTTTCCCGCTTTCTGCTGTATCTTTTTTGTCCCGCAATTTTCAGGGCCTCTGCAGACAAAAAAGGATGCCGCGGCAATCGGGGCTAAGAAAAACCGGAGGCTTCGAGTCCCTCAGCCTCCGGTTTTTATAGAAACAGATGATAGTTTCATTGTTTAAATAAGCTAAAGCCGGTAAAATGGCATTATTAATCATAATTAATAAAATAAATGAAAACTTTTAGTAATGCTTCTGGTATAAATTTATAAATTGTACTCATATAATAATAGAGTTATTGCCAGCAATTCACAAACAGACTCCCTCTCTTATTTATGACTCTACTTCAAGAAAACCCCTCTTAAAATTTAAATTTCCAAATAAATTTTCATTAATTATACAATTACCCCTTAATCTTTTAGGGTTAAAATATTTTTTATTCATTTTTTTTGTAAATTTGCATCGTAAAAATCAAACCTAATATGTCAACTTTAAGATTCAAAGCGTTAGAAACTTTACCATTTAAGGACTTTAGAAGAGATAATTCTGTAGAAGTTCCTGTAAAACTATCCGAATTGTTTTGCCAAAATGTTTTCTCAGAAGAGACAATGAGAGAATATTTAACAAAAGAAGCATTCAATTCTATTATGGATGCCGTAAAAAAAGGAACTAAAATCCAGAGACACATTGCAGACCAGGTAGCTGTAGCAATGAAAGACTGGGCCATGAGCAAAGGCGTAACCCATTACACGCACTGGTTCCAGCCATTAACAGGAAGCACTGCTGAAAAACACGATTCTTTCTTCACCCCGATTGAAGGCGGAAGAGCCATCGAAAGATTCAGCGGAAATTTATTGATCCAGCAGGAGCCGGATGCATCTTCTTTCCCGAACGGTGGTATCAGAAACACTTTTGAAGCAAGAGGTTACACAGCATGGGATCCTACATCTCCGGCATTTATTATGGGAACAACATTATGTATTCCTTCTATTTTCATCTCTTATACCGGAGAAACCTTAGATTATAAAGCGCCTCTTTTAAGAGCACTTAACGCGGTGGATGAAGCTGCAACCAACGTAATGCAGTATTTTGACAAAAACGTTACTAAAGTAACGCCTACTTTAGGTTGGGAACAGGAATATTTCCTGGTAGATTCCGCCTTATACCAATCCCGTCCGGATCTTGTATTAACTGGTAAAACTTTATTAGGCCATTCTCCTGCAAAAGGACAGCAGCTTGATGATCATTATTTCGGGTCTATTCCTACCAGAGTAATGAACTTTATGATGGAATTAGAAGTTGAGTGCATGAAGCTGGGAATTCCTGTAACAACAAGACATAATGAGGTAGCACCAAACCAATTCGAGCTAGCCCCGATGTTTGAAGAAGTAAACGTTGCAGTTGACCACAATTCTTTATTGATGGATGTAATGGCAAGAGTTGCCCACAGACACCACTTTCATATTTTATTCCACGAAAAGCCATTCGCAGGCGTAAACGGAAGCGGAAAACACAACAACTGGTCTTTAGCAACCGATACAGGTGAAAACTTATTAAGCCCTGGAAAAAACCCTAAGAAAAACTTACAGTTCTTAACATTCTTCGTGAATACCATCAAAGCGGTTCATGAATATGCCGACCTTTTAAGAGCAAGTATAGCTTCAGCAAGCAACGATCACAGATTAGGTGCCAACGAAGCTCCGCCGGCAATTATCTCCGTATTTATCGGAAGCCAGCTGTTCAGAGTATTGGAAGAACTTGAAAAAGTGAAAGAGGGAAAACTTTCTCCGGATGAAAAAACAGATTTAAAACTGAATGTTGTTGGAAAGATTCCTGAAATTTTGTTGGATAACACCGACAGAAACAGGACTTCTCCATTTGCATTTACAGGAAATAAATTCGAGATCAGAGCGGTGGGATCTTCTGCAAACTGCGCAGAATCTATGACGGTAATGAATACTATTGCCGCAAAACAGCTTCGTGATTTCAAAAAAGAAGTGGATACCCTTATCGAAAAAGGTCTTAAGAAAGATGAAGCCATCTTCAACGTATTGAGAGAATACATCAAGCAGTGTAAAAACATTATGTTTGAAGGTGACGGTTATTCTGACGATTGGGCAAAAGAAGCGGAAAAGAGAGGGTTAAACAATCTTAAAACTACTCCGGAAGCCCTTAAACAGGAAATGGATGAGAAGTTCCTGGCTCTTTACGAAGAAATGGGAATCTTTACTCACAGAGAAGTTGAGGCAAGAAACGAAATCAAATTAGAAAAATACTCAACGGTTATTGATATTGAAGCAAGAGTATTAAGCGATATCGCAAGAAACCACATTATTCCTTCTGCATTAAATTATCAGAACAGACTGATTGAAAACGTAAAAGGTCTTAAAGAAATCTTCGGCGATAATGAGTTCAAATCTTTAGCAAAGGAACAAATGAGTTTGATTACGAGCATTTCTGAAAATGTATCTGCGATCAAGCTTGGCGTTGAAGATCTTATCAAAGCAAGAGAAGAGGCAAAAGCCGTTTCCGAAAGCCAGAAGCAGGCTGAAGATTACTGCAATAAAGTAAAGCCGTTATTCGACATTATCAGAGAGGCATCAGATGCTCTTGAAATGATGGTGGACGATGAGCTTTGGCCAATGACAAAATATAGAGAAATGTTATTTACAAAGTAACATCTGTAAAGTTCCATATTAGTTAAACTCTCCGGTTTTCCGGAGAGTTTTTTATTATACAAGATCCGCGGTTCAACAGATTATAATATAATGACTTATAAGCCTAAATTGTTTAAATTTTAACTTCTTCATCGTTGGCTAAAATTAGAATTATTCTGTAAATACCACAGATTTTTAAGTACATACAGATATACTTTGTTAAAGAATCTTAATAAAAAAAACCGCGAACATACCCAAAATAGGCCGCTGCGGTTTATTTTTCTTTAACATACTTTAATAATATGTTAAAATGTGTTAAAAAGAGAACCTGATAATATTCATATCCAAGTCCTTTTGTAGGGAATACATATTTTTGTAATGCTTTTGAAAAATACTAATCCCTTTAACACGGTAATCAAATATATATGAAGAAAAGAGTTTTGTTTTATTTAGTTGCTTTAGTTTCTACAGTATCGTTACAATCGTGTGTTACCAACTACGTAGTTTCAAAACCAGCAACTTACGCTAAAGAATACAAAACAGATGCCAAACTAGCTTCTATCGACACTCAAAAAATGGAGCAGGATAAGCAGCAATTAATCAATTCATTTCTTGCAGAAAAGGCAGCTTCTTTAGCCAATACTAAAAATTCAATTAAAAATTCTGAGATTGCTAAGGCAATCATGCACAATAAGACCATCGACAACATTTTAACAGAGGCGCAGACTTACCTTGGAACTCCTTACCGATACGGAGGGATGACCAGAAACGGGATAGACTGTTCAGCGTTTGTTCTTTCGGTTTTCGGAGCTGCAGCTGGTCTTAGCTTACCAAGAGTAGCCGCTTCTCAATCCCAGGAAGGAGAAAAAGTAGAAAAGGAAAACCTTCAGAAAGGAGATCTGATTTTCTTTTCTCACGGAAGAAGAATTTCTCACGTAGGTATTGTAGAAAGTGTATCGGAAGACGGTGAAGTGAAATTCATTCATGCCGCAACTTCTAAAGGAGTAATGGTCTCTTCACTTAATGACTCTTACTGGGGGCCAAAATACAGATTCGGAAAAAGAATTATCAATGAGAACGGAGAAGCCATCAACAATCTTGCAGCAACAACTCCCGCATCAAACGGAACAAGTTTTTAATTTTAAATAATTGATTTAAATAATGAAACCATCAAAATTTGATGGTTTTTTTATTGCTGTTTGTTTAATTGATGGTAAATATTTTTTAATATCCGGGCTTTGTTTTGCAAAATCCACCCTTTTCACAGAAGGGGAATTACTTTCCTATCCTAACCGGATACAACTTCATATACGAACTATCCGTGATCAATTTCTATATCGAATTGATGCAGGAGCCCATGAATTTCAGAAAGTGAAAATTTTGCCTTTTTAAGCCTGTTTTGGGAAGGATTTATTGAGTAATTAACCGATGTCCTAAAGTCTGCCTTTTCGAGGTTTGTATTGTCAAATACAGCGCCGGACAAATCACAGTTATTAAATACTGCAAGTAAGAGATCAGCATCAGAGAAATCAACTTCAATCAGTTTTGAATCTTTAAATAATGTCTTTTTAATGTTTGTCTTGTAGAAAACAGAATTATTCAGATAACATCCGTCAAACCTAAATGATCTTCCGAATTCGTTGCATTCATTAAAGTGAAGCCCGAACATTTTACATTCTTTAAAGATAACTTCCCGGAAAGCAGTGGAAAAAAGTTTTGCCATGCTCAGATTACAGCCTACAAATTTACAGTCATTAAAACTGAAACCGGAAAGATCAGCATATTCAAAATTACAATTCCGAAAGATGCAATTCTCATATTCGCCTTTTTGAATTTGGGAAAAATCTGCATTTTCAAAAGTTTGATCCAGAATATATACTTCCCTCATAAGATTTGTGATTTAAGTTAAAAATTATCTCCCAATGTTTTTGCCGATTAAACAGATTTAATGCGTAAATAAAAAACTGATCGTAAACCTTTAATTCACGCTTAGACGAGGCTATTCTTATCCGAATAATTTAATTTAAAGAAAATAAAAGTCATCATCGAGAAGGCAAGTAAAGAACTTCCTCCGTAACTGAAGTAAGGCAAAGGAATTCCTACAGTCGGAAACAGCCCCATAACCATCCCTAAATTGATGGTAAAGTGCATCAGCAGGATAGAAGCAAAGCAATATCCGAAAACGCGGTTAAAGCCCGATTTCTGCTGTTCTGCCAGATAATAGATTCTTCCGATGTAAACCATATAACAAAGAATCAGGATGACACTTCCTGCAAATCCCCATTCTTCACCTACGGTACAAAAAATATAATCGGTTTCCTGCTCCGGGACGAATTTCCCCTGCGTAACGGAACCTTCACGGTATCCTTTCCCCCAAAGACCTCCTGAACCTATCGCTGTTTTCGAATACAGCAAATTGTAACCGGATGTATCTCTGAATGCTTTTTCACCTTTATAAAGAACCTCAATCCTTTCTCTCTGGTGTTTTGGAAGCTTTTCTAAAATATAAGGTGAACTGAAAGCCAGTCCGCAAAGTAATATAACAGAGCCTACAATACCTGAAATGGAAATTACATTCCAGGACATTTTATAGTAATTCATAGCAATCCATCCTCCTATAATGGCGACTATGGTAATCGCAACCCAGATGGGATCCACAGCCAATGAGATCAGGAAAACTCCGGCAAACAAAAATCCGATCCCGAATAATAATCCACTCAGCCCTTCGCGATACAATGCGATGAAAAAAGCAATAAAAACCAACATGGAACCCACATCGGGGATTGCCAGTACAACTACTGCAGGAATTCCGATAATGGCTAATGTCGTCCAAAGCGACTTCTTATTATTCAGGTTAAATTCAGGTCCGGAAACATAATTGGCAAGCATCAGTGCTGTCCCGATTTTGGCAAACTCCACCGGTTGCATGGTAAAGCTTCCGAATTTATACCAGTTTTTTTGTCCGAGAATTTCTTTACCAAACGGGAAAAGGCCTATCAGCAGCAAAACTCCGCCGATGTAAATAATCCCTGACATATTTTCGAAGAATTTACTTCTTCCAACAAAAATCACCAGCCCCACAAAAAGAGAAATACAGAAGAAAACCAATTGCTTTTCTCCTAATTTCTGATCTACACTGTAAATGTTTGCAATGGCAAAAGCGCAAAGCAGAAAATACAGTCCGAGACCTAATTTATCTATTCCTTCTGCCCATTTCATTGCTTAGCCGGTTTTGTATTGTTAAGATTTTTGGTTTCTTCGTCTATTTTCTTCTGCAGTTTTGCCTTCTGTTCTTTAATGAATTTCAGACTGTCCTGTATCCTTTTTTGTTTTACAGAATCCAGAGCGGGATCTTTATAGAGACCTTTACGTTTCAGATCTGCGATCCACTGTCTTTTATATTCAGGCATAAAGCTGGAAGTGACCATTTTTTTATAAAGATGTTCTCTTTTCAGATCTCCCGTGATATATTTTTCTGCAATTACCGTAGCGGCAGGCCCTGCCCATGTTGCCCCGAACCCGGCATGTTCCATGACGGCAGCTACAACAATTTTAGGTTTATCTGCAGGCGCAATCAATACAAAAATGGAATTATCTTTTCCCTGCGGAACCTGAGCCGTACCTGTTTTTGCCAACTGCGTAAAATCGTTGGACTTCAATCCGTGAGCCGTACCTCTTAAAACTACAGCTTCCATCCCCCTCAGCACGGGATCGAAATGTCTTTTATCTACCAGCGTCTGATGCTTCTTTTTGAACCTCGGGTCTGGATTAGGTTTACCGTCAATTGCTTTTACGATATGTGGTGTATAATACCATCCTTTATTGGCAATCGCGGCTACATAATTTGCCAATTGAAGCGGTGTAACAAGTACATCTCCCTGACCCATTCCGTTAAAAATAGCTCCAGTAGCCAACGGATCCCAGTTTTTATAATCTTTTTTAGAACCGCTTGCTTTCAAAATGCTTTGCATTCTCTTTTCATAAAATTCGCCTGTAGGAATTCTTCCTTTTGCTCCAACAGCAAAGTCATTATTCAGGAATTCCCCCACTCCGAAGCTGCTCATGATCTTTTTCCATTCGTCTACCCCTTTTGAAGGATTTCCCGGATATTTATTAATAATCGCTAAATACGCATACGAAAAATAACAGTTGCTGGAAACCTGAATTGCAGGAACCAAAGGATCAGCTCCTCCGTGGCCCTTAATTCTTAAACCTCTATAGCTAAAGCCCCCACCACATGGGAAGATAGTATTTTCATCCATTACTCCCATCTGCATGGCAGACAAAGCAGTCAGAAGCTTAAAGGTAGATCCCGGCGGATATGCCGCCTGCAAAGACCTATCGAACGTTGGTTTATTTTCGTAGATGGTATCTTTAGATAAGGCGTATAAATTTCTGGATTTATCAGGTCCGGTAAAAAGATTAGGATCAATATCAGGTCCGGTAGCAGCCACAAGAACTTCACCGTTATTGGGGTCAATAGCAACAATAGCTCCGTGTTTATTCACCAGCATTTCTTCCGCCATTCTCTGGAGATCATAATCTATGGTAAGAGTGATATCTTTTCCCGTCACAACATCTTTATCCAAAGATCCGTTTTTATAGGGTCCTACATTGCGCAGCTTTATATCTTTCTGAATGTATTTCATTCCTTTGATCCCGCGCAATTGTTTTTCATACGCCTTTTCGATTCCTGCTTTACCGATGAAATCTCCAGGAAGATAGTAGGCAGAATCTTTTTTGATTTCTCTTTCATTGACCTCACTGGTATAGCCTAAAAGATTTCCTGAAGTTGAAACTTCATACTGACGCTGCGGTCTTGAAACAATGCTGAATGCCGGATATTTGAATATAATTTCCTGAACCCTTGCAATATCTTCCCTGCTGAGGTTCTTCATAAAGGTCATGGGCGTCAGCTTGGAATAGTATTTTTCTTTTTTAATAGCGTCAATGGTTCTGATAAAATCATTTTTGGAAATTTTCATCAGGTTGCAGAAAGCAATCGTATCAAAATCCGGTCTCATCAACGCTTGGGTAAATGAAACTTCATAGGCAGGCTGGTTTCCCACCATAATCTTCCCGTTTCTGTCGAAAATAACTCCCCGCTGCGGAATAACATATTCTATTTTAATGGAAGTATTGGCTGCGTTGAGCGCATACCGGTCGGTAAAAAGCTGTAAATAAGCCAGTCTCGCTATAAAAATTACAGCGACCACTAGAAGAACGGAAAAGATTTTTAAATAACGTGTGTTCAAACTTTTTGTTTGATTTTAAATATTAATGCGTAAATAACTATAAATATAAACGAAATTACACTAGTTACCAATACATTAAATAATATTTCAAAAAATCTGCTCAGCTTAAAGAATTCTATATACTGTACTAAAAGCTGATGTAGAAAGATACTTGTGAATAAAAACAGCAAAAACTGCGCCCATTGAAGGGACTGAAATGAGAAGAAGTCGGTAGAAGTATCTGTAGATGTTCTGAAAATCAAGGTTCTGAAATAAGCAATCAGAGTTGTGGCAAAGGCATTGATTCCCCATGAATAGAGGAATGCATCAACTGACAAACCGATCAGAAAACTTAATGCCAAAAACTGAAATTTATTTCTGAAAAAAGGATAAAACATAACGAATACAGGATAAAGCACCGGCGTGTACTTCCCGAAAATGGTAATCCTGTTCAATACAAAAATTTGTAATGCAACCAGAAAAATCATGATTAATATGTCCGTAAATAAAGTCCTGCTAATCATCTTCCTTTTTTATTACAGATTGCATTGTATCCTGAATCTTTTGTACTTCGGCTTTTTTAAGGTTTTTAACGACATAGACTTTGCTTAGAGCACCCATCTTTTCGCTAAGCTCAACGGAAATATCCCAAAATCCTGTTTTATTATCAACCGAATATCCGGCAACAGTACCGATCATTACGCCTTTTGGAAAGATTGCCGATTTTCCGTCAGTTACCACCGTATCACCGATTTTTAGTGCTACATACTTCGGAATATCAGCGAGATGCATTACTCTGGAATTATCTCCATTCCAGGTAAGCGTCCCAAAATATCCTGAATTTTTCAGGGCAGCATTGAGCCTGATTTTATTTACACTCAACACCGACTGTACCAAAGCGTAGCTGTCTGTAGAGTTGATCACAATTCCTGCGATGCCTTTAGGCGCCATAACGCCCATCTGTGGAAATACACCGTCTCTTCTTCCGCGGTTGATGGTAAAATAATTGTTTCTTCTGTTGATACTGTTGAAAACGATTTCACCATCGACAAATGTATATATCTGTCCGCCTCCCAGCGTATCATGAACTTTCCTGAATTGAGGATTTTTAGCGCCCTGTTTTCCGTAAAGCTCCATCATCAAAGCCTTATTTTGTGTTACAAGGTCTTCGTTGATCTGTTTGAGCTTCAGATAAGAAACTCCTTCATCAATATATCCGGAAACCCAGGAATTCAGTGCAGCAGACTGTCCTGCGATCCAGGATTTCTGCATGGCATTTTTAGAGAATATCAGAATAAGAGCAATAATTTGCAGAAATATAAAGAAAACAAAAAGTGCATTCTTCGAAAATAATCTCAGCAAAAATCCCATTCAGATATATGTCGTAAAAAAGTTAGAATTATTTTATTAAGAAATTGAATTTATCCATATTCTTAAGTGCGATACCTGTTCCGCGAACTACAGCTCTCAACGGATCTTCTGCTACAAATACAGGAAGACCTGTCTTCTTGTGCAATCTGTCTGCCAGTCCTCTTAATAAAGCACCTCCTCCGGCTAAATAAATACCGGTTTTATAAATATCAGCTGCCAGTTCCGGCGGCGTTAAAGAAAGAGTTTCCATTACGGCATCTTCGATTCTGATGATCGATTTATCCAGTGCTCTGGCAATTTCTTTGTAACCCACCATAATTTCTTTAGGTTTTCCTGTGATAAGGTCCCTACCTTGTACCGGAATATCTTCGATATCCACATCAAGATCTTCAACGGCAGAACCTACTTCAATTTTAATTCTTTCCGCAGTTCTTTCTCCGATGTAAAGGTTATGGTGTGTTCTTAAATAATAAGCAATGTCATTGGTAAATACGTCACCTGCAATTTTTACGGATTTGTCGCAGACGATACCACCCAAAGCAACTACTGCAATTTCCGTAGTACCACCACCTATGTCGATGATCATATTCCCTTCCGGTTTCTGAACATCAATTCCTACTCCTATTGCCGCAGCCATTGGTTCGTAAATCAGACGTACTTCTTTTGCGTTTACTTTTTGTGCTGAATCTCTTACCGCTCTTTTTTCAACCTCTGTAATTCCTGAGGGAATACAGATTACGATTCTTAGTGCAGGCTGAATGAATTTACCTTTAATTCCGGGAATTTTTTTGATAAATTCTTTGATCATATGTTCAGAAGCGTGGAAATCGGCAATTACCCCATCTTTTAAAGGACGGATTGTTTTGATATCCTCGTGAGTTTTACCCTGCATATGTTTCGCCTGTTCACCGACAGCAATCGGTCTTCCTGTTGAGCGCTCAATAGCAACAATCGAAGGCTGATCTATAACAATTTTATTATTATGGATGATAAGGGTGTTGGCGGTACCCAGGTCTATCGCAATCTCTTGCGTAAACATATCGAATAAACTCATACTTTTACTTCTGATTTTTTAAAGAGTTACAAAGATATAAATTTAAGACGTCTGGAGAAATTTAACGGGCAGATAATTTGGTTAAAATTTTATTAAAATTTATAATCACTTATTAACTTTTACTTTAAGCATTTACAGAGTGTAATTTAAACCAGATTTAAGATAAACACAGGCTGGATAAAGGATTGTGTGAGACAGATTATTTATAATATTGCACATGCATGGGAAATCCGCCGGCTAAATGCTAATTTTCTTTAACATTAAAATAATGTTTATGTTTAATTTTTAATTCAGGAAGCACATTATTCTTCATCCATTTAAAAATATTATTTAGAATAATCCCAAAATAGTTTTTTACGATAATTATCATATACATTTTCAGAAAGTGATTTATCAAAATTTACGTAAATTTGCCCCGCTTATGTTACAGTATTCCAACATACATCAGACGTCTAATTTTGCCGTACTTTCCATTAGTTATGAAAAGGCTGATGTAGAAACGAGAGGCAAATTTGCATTTTTTGATGAAAACATTAAAAATTTCGTCACCCGGATTCATAATGAAAATTTAGGGGATGCTTTTGTTGTTTCTACCTGTAACAGAACCGAAATCTACACCACCTCTCCTAATTATCTTTTAGTTGCCGAAGAATATTGTAAAACAATCGGGGTAAACCTGATGGATTTCCTGCAGTTCGCCAACATTCTTACAAAAGAGGAAGCACTGGCCCATCTTTTCAGGGTTGCAGCCGGTCTGGAAAGCCAGATTATCGGTGATTTTGAAATCATCGGCCAGATTAAAAAAGCCTACAGCAGGTTCCGTAAAGAAAGACAGAATTCTAACCCTTACCTGGAGAGAGCCATTAATGCTGCCATTCAGATTTCGAAAAGAATCAAAAATGAAACCGGAATTTCCAATGGTGCGGCCTCAGTATCGTACGCAGCGGTTCATTACATCCTCAACAATCAGAAGAGACTTACCGAAAAGAATATACTTCTTTTGGGCGTTGGAGAAATAGGCCAGAATACGGTAGAGAACCTTGTAAAACATGTGTATCAGCCTAAAATAAAAATTGCCAACAGAACACAGGAAACCGCTGAAAAAATTTCAGAAAAATATCATATCCCTCATATTGATTATACCGAATTTGATCAGGAGCTAAAGCAAACAGACATTCTGATTGTAGCAACCGGGGCAAGACATCCTATTGTTAATAAATCTCATTTCCCTAACGGTAAGGAAACGCTGGTCATTGATCTTTCAATTCCGAACAATGTGGATAAAAATGTGACCGAGAACAAAAATGTCACATTGATTGATGTTGATGAGCTTTCAAAGCAGATTCAACAGACGATCCAGCAGAGAGAAAAAGAAATTCCGAAGGCCGAAAAAATCATTAAGGAACTGATGAAAGACTTCCTTGAGTGGGAAAAAAAGAGAAAACTCGCACCCAATATCCATCATTTCAAAGCCGTTCTCAAGAACATGGAACGCAATGAAATGCATAATTTTTACAAGAAAAATAAATACATAAACATCACGGATATGGAACTTTCTGACAAAATGATCCAGAAAATCACCAACCGTTTTGCAAAATATATCATCGACAATCCGTTAAAAGCCGAAGAAATTAGTAAATTAATGCACGAAATATTAGTTGAACAACCAAACAACGAATTCAATGAAAAGCATTAGAATCGGAACCAGAAATTCCGCATTGGCACTTTGGCAGGCAAGAGAAGTTGCGAGACATCTTCAAAACAACAATTATTTAACGGAAATCGTACCTATTGTATCTTCGGGGGATAAAAATCTCACGCAACCACTTTATTCCTTGGGCATTACAGGTGTTTTTACCAGAGACCTGGATGTTGCATTATTGAACGATGAGATTGATATTGCCGTCCATTCTTTAAAGGACGTACCTACAAATCTTCCTCAAAACCTTGAGATTGTTTCTTATCTTGAAAGGGATTTCCCTCAGGATGTCCTGATCCGGAAAGAATCTGCAAAAAATAAAGAACTCCATGAACTTAAACTCGCAACAAGCAGCTTGAGAAGAAGAGCTTTTTGGTTAAAAAATTTCCCACAGGCTGAATTTTCTGATATCCGTGGAAATATACAAACCCGGCTTCAAAAACTCGAAGAAGGTGATTTCGACGCAACCATTTTATCTTTGGCCGGAATTAAGAGAATGAAAATGGACATTGATTATGAAATGATTCCATTTTTAATTCCTGCTCCTTCGCAAGGAGTTATTGCGGTTGCGGGACATTCAGACAAAGCAGAAATCAACGGAATTGTAAGACAATTTACCAACCATACCAATACTCAGATCTGTGTAGAAATGGAAAGGAATTTCCTCAACACCCTGGAAGGAGGCTGTACCGCACCTATCGGAGCCTTTGCTGAGATTTTTGATGATCAGATCCGTTTTAAAGCAGCACTCTGTTCTTTAGACGGCAAAAACTGTATTGCTACTGACGAAAACTTCATCTATAACGAAGAAGAAAATTTCGGGAAAAAGTTTGCCAAAGTTGTTCTTGAAAACGGAGGAAAAGAACTGATGGCAGAAATTAAAAATCAGATTTAAAATTTCATCCTCAGCTTCTTCCAACTTCAGGCCTCAAAACATGAAAATCTTATTTACCAAAAATATAGACCGCACGATTATATCCAGAGAACTGGAAGATGATATTGTGGCTGACTGTATCGAGGTAATAAGGACGGTTCCTCTGCAGGTAAAGCCTTTTGACCTGAAAGATTATTCTCTCATTTTCACCAGTGTAAACGGCGTGGATTCCTTTTTTAAAAACGGATTCAAACCAAATGAAGATTTTACGGCAAAAAATTACAATAAGATCTACTGTGTCGGAGAAAAAACAAAAAAAGAACTGAGAAAGCACGGATTCGGAACTTTTAAAGTCCTGAAAAATGCCAATACGCTATCAAAATTCATTACCGGAAAATGCCAGCACGAACGTTTTATTCATTTCTGTGGAAATCTGGCCATAAGTGTGCTGGACAACGAGCTTCCGCTGCAAAATATTAAATACAAAAAAGTTGTCGTTTACCATACCGAAGAAATTAATCCGGTGATAACTGAAAAATATCATGCTGCCGTTTTTTTTAGTCCGAGCGGAGTTCGTAGTTTTGCAGATCAGAATTCGCTGGAAGGCATGACCCTGATATCGATTGGCAAAACGACTTCCCGCGAGCTCAGAAAACATACTTCAGCCTCAGTATTAACGTCTGAAGGAAATACCCTTCTATCTGTTTTTAAGCTGATACGAAAAGAAATTTTAAACAAAGACTGATATACAGTTGTTCATTGGTGACAATACTATTAATAGATTATGATTAAAAACGACCTATATTTAAAAGCGCTTCGCGGAGAGACCGTAGAAAGACCTCCCGTATGGATGATGAGGCAGGCAGGAAGATATTTGCCGGAATTCATTGCCCTCCGTGACAAGTATGATTTCTTTACAAGATGTCAGACTCCCGAGCTGGCTTCTGAAATCACCGTGCAGCCTATCCGAAGATTTCCGCTGGATGCAGCCATTTTGTTTTCGGATATTTTGGTGGTTCCGCAGGCAATGGGAATCGATTTTAAAATGAAAGAATCGGTAGGTCCGTGGCTTGATACCCCGATCAGAACGATGGAACAGGTTCAGAATGTTGCCGTTCCCGATGTCAATGATACGTTAGGTTACGTTTTTGATGCTATTGAATTGACTTTACAGAAATTAGAGAATGAAATTCCGTTGATCGGTTTCGCAGGCTCTCCCTGGACCATTCTCTGCTACTGCGTGGAAGGAAAAGGAAGCAAGGCTTTTGATATTGCCAAATCTTTCTGCTTTACACAACCCGAAGCGGCACATTTGCTACTGCAAAAAATTACCGATACTACTATTGCTTACCTGAAAAGAAAGGTTGAGAAAGGCGTTTCTGCAGTTCAGGTGTTTGATTCTTGGGGAGGAATGCTTTCTCCGGCAGATTATCAGGAATTTTCATGGAAATATATCAACCAGATCGTTGAAGCATTAAGTCCGCTGACGCATGTTGTCGTTTTCGGAAAGGGATGTTGGTTTGCATTGGAAGATATGGTTCAATCGCCGGTTTCCGCCTTGGGTGTTGACTGGACAATTAAGCCTGAGTTTGCCAGAACGTTAACCAATCATACGATGACGCTTCAGGGGAATTTTGATCCCGCAAGGCTGCATTCGACACCGGAAACGATCAAAAAAATGGTAACGGAGATGATCAACCGTTTCGGAAAAGACCGATACATAGCGAATTTAGGACACGGAATTTTACCAAATATTCCTGTTGAAAATGCAGAAGCGTTTATCAGAGCAGTGGTGGATTGGAAACCAAATGCTGAGTTTTAATATTAACTTTATCAGAAACAAAATATCCCTTTCAATTTGTTTTGAGAGGGATTTTATTTAAAATAATTTTTATACATTTGATTATCAAATATTTCTAAAATGGACATTCAAAGCAGAAAATTAGCTTTTATACAATCGTTTCTCAATCTTAAAAGTGTGGAAGCGATTGCCCAGTTTAAAAAACTGATGAAAAAAGCTAAAAATATTGATGAGGAAAATCAATTTAGTCCTTTCACTGTTGAAGAAATAAATGAGAGAATTTCAAGATCTGAAGATGACTTCAACAATAAAAAATTCAAAACCACTTCTGAACTTTTGTCAAAATACGAAAGGTGAAATAAAATCATTTGGTCGGAATTTTCAGAAAAGCAGATTGATGATATTTTTAATTATTACGAGCTGGCATCCGGAAGTTATACGGTTGCCTTAAAAATTATTACAGGTATTCTTTTGGCTCCGGATAAGTTAATAGATAATCCAAGGATTGGTCAAACAGAACTTGCACTTAAAGATCGCATGACCCCATATCAATCAAACTACAAAATTATTTATTCTATAGATGAGGAAAATCATCTGATTAAAATTGCAGATGTTTTTGACACAAGACAACAGAAAAAATACATCGGAAAAAATAAAACACCCTTTCAGCAATTGAAAGGGTGTTTTTGATGAGTAAAATAATTAATACTTAGTTGATCTCTGTAACGAAATCTTCTTTCGGTTTTCTTATTTTGGTAAGGTTTACCAGCCAGTCGTTCGAAGGATCTCTATATCCCAAAGGCAGTAAAAGAACGCTTTTTAATCCTTTTTCCTGTAAGTTTAAAACTTTATCTACTTCTTCCGGAACAAAACCTTCCATAGGGGTAGAATCTACTTCTTCAAATGCTGCCGCGATAATCGCTGCACCAAACCCGATATAAGCCTGCTTTGCAGCATGGGTGAAGTTTTCTTCAGCAGGTCTTTGTGGGTACATTCCCAACAGCATTTGTCTGTAATTTTCCCAGCCTTCGTTTTCAAAACCTCTGATTTCATTCGTAAGATCAAACATCCTGTTGATTCTGTCTTCCGTATAATTATCCCAAGCTGCAAAAACCAACAGATGCGAGCAGTCCGTAATCTGCGGCTGATTCCAGGCATGAGGTTTTATCTGTTCCTTGATTTCCTGATTGGTAATGACAATAATTTCAAAAGGCTGAAGACCGCTTGATGTAGGCGCTAATCTTGCGGCTTCCAATATTTTATCCACTTTTTCCTGTGGCACTTTCTGACCGTTCATTGCTTTGGTAGCATATCTCCAGTTCAGTTTTTCTATTAATTCCATAAAATTAAATTTTAACGGAACAAATTTAAATGATGCACCACAAATTTCGATAAACGTTTTTTAAATCTGATGTATTGCTAATATCTATTAAACCGGATTATTTACAGTTTCAGCAGAGCTTGAAATCTGATCTGCAAAATAGCGTTCAAGATCTTTAAGAGTTTCAGGATTGGTCTGAATATCTTTTACCAGCTGTCCTTTATTGACCACAACAATTCGGTTACATACTTCCGTTGTGTGGGAAAGATCATGGCTGGAGATCAGGAACGTCACGCCCTCTTGTTTTGAGAGTTCTTTAATCAGGTTTTTAAGCTTGATCTGGGTAGAAGGATCTAGGTTGGCAAAAGGCTCATCGAGGATAATGATCTCCGGATTTCCGATAATGGCGCCCACGATGCCTACTTTTTTCTGGTTTCCCTTAGAAAGGTCGCGTACATATTTACCGGAATTTAAAATTTCTCCACTGAAAAGATCATGAAACTGTTTTAAAAATTCATCAACGGAAGCTTTGTTTTGGCCTCTTAATTCGCCGATAAAATAAAAATACTCTTCCGGGGTAAGATAACCGATAAGGAAAGAATCGTCTACAAAAGCGGAAACTTTATTTTTCCATGCTTCGGATTCATGTACCTTGATTCCGTCGATGCTTACATAGCCCGTCGTAGCCTGGATAAGATCCAGCATAAGACTAAACAGTGTCGTTTTTCCCGCACCGTTGTTTCCTACCAAACCGAAAGTTTCACCATTCGGGATTTCAAGATGTTCTATATTTAAAACGGTTGCTTTACCGTATGTTTTCGTTAAATTATTAATTGTGATCATATTAGTCTTTATTTTTGAATGCTTCTAATGTACTGTATTTTTCTACCTTGTAATGTTTTACGATAATATCGAATATTTTTTCTCTCAGTAAAAATCCGATCAGCCCCAAAATAGCTACACTTATGACGCCGGCCTCAATTCCCAGAGAATATTTTACAATTGCAAATACTGCCATCGGCAAAAGCATCTTAGGAATCAGCAGCAGCAAAGATTTCATGTTGAAACTGTTCTTCTGCCCGAATCGTTTCTCTTTTGCATTCAGGTCGATCTGCATTTTGTTGAAAGCTCCCGACCAGAGGGTGAACTGAGAATTTACCCCGATATTATAAATTCCTGCTGCAAAAAAAGTGAGGTACATTTCCCAGCCAAAATAGGCATAGCAGATCGCAAGAATCATTGAGAAGCCTGTCACGATATTCATCAGCCACCATTTTGCTTTCAGATATTCTTTGTAAGGCACATTTAGGGTCATCATCAAAGGATAATAAGAGCTGTCGAAAGCAGGAACCCGCTGACCGAACATAAACTGGAAACCTCCCGTTACAAATAACCCCATAAACATCATCATAGCCGGTGTTTTATAAATAGGAGACGAGAACATCAGAAGCCCATAGAAAAGAAACAAAATACTGCCCCATAAGATGCCTTTGGTAACTTTGTTTCGCTTCAGCAATTTAATATCATTATTGATAAATGTCCCAATGGCGCCATATTTATTCAGGAACATGATATTCTCTGTTTTTCCGACTTCTTTTTTAGCCTCCAAGCCCTCATCCAGATAAAATATCTGTCGGATATGACTGAAGCAGATTTTCCATAAAGCAGAAAACAATACAACGGAAATTACTATAAAATAAGGTCTTTCGTAAAAATTAAAGAAAAACTTTTCAGAATAATCCAGAACAGGAACAATATTATAATACGTTAATGCTGCCACTCCCGTAAAAATAGAGGCAACAACAATGGCAATGATCTCTTTATCGTTGAAAAGAATGTTGATAAAGTTATTCAAATAAAACAACAGTGAAATACCGATCAGCCAGGTAAAAACGTTTAAAGCATCATAGCCGTTGAACAATGCGATAATGGCAAAAGTAATCAGAAACAGGGAATTCAGCCAGCTGAAAGCAGACAGAAAGGTCTTTCCAACCATATAATTAACCAATGTTTTTTTGGAAATATTAAGGGTAAGAAAAGGCTTGATGTTTTGGGTAGGTAATTCCTGCCAGATGTATTTCACAATAAGATCTACCGCCCAGGCTGCAATCATAAATCTTGAAACAACCTGTACGGGATTTTGGTGCATCTCTTCCTGAATGTAGAAGAATGCGCCAAATGCTCCTCCCACCAGACATGCCATAAAGTAAAGAATCCCAATAAAGCGAAGAATTTTCATCGCCAGATTAACCCCTAAAGAACTGCCTCGAAAAAAACTTTTGAATTCTAATTTCAGGAATTTTACAAACATAGTTATCTTTTATTACATTAGTTTGTATAAAGATGCAATTGTTACAATTTTTAACTTTTAATCAGGATGTATTTTACAGTAATCAAAATAAACCTGCTTAGAATCACCCGACACCTACGGAAGTTCCAAACAGTCTGCGTAGGTCTTCAGCAGTTCTCCGTTTGTTTAAAACATTTTGCGGGGAACCAACGGAGGTCTCCGGAAGTCTCCCGCAAGTTGCAGGAAACCAAAGAACATCTCCGGAAGTCTCAAACATGCTGTTGGTAAGCTCAGGAGATTTTAGCTATATAAAAAGAGATACAGGTTATCATTCTTTAGGAGTTAAACGTATGATTAGAAATGTTAATACTATATTTAGATCCTTTCAGGATGACAAACTAAATTTAAAAAAAGACCTCTGAAAAATTCGGAAGTCTTTATATGTTTTAAATTAATTCAATTTAGCCTATTAATTCTTTAGCCTGCGCCAACGCTGCTTCTGTGATTTTACTTCCGGAAAGAAGCTGCGCTATTTCATTGAGCTTTTCCTCATCACTTAAAGGAACGATGGTGGATTGCGTTCTTCCGGCAACATCCTGCTTTACCACTTTATAATTGTTGTTTCCTTTTGCAGCAACCTGAGCGAGGTGAGAAATCACGATCAGCTGCATATCGGCAGACATTTCGCGCATCAGGTTTCCGATCTCTTCCGCTACTTTTCCGGAAACGCCGGTATCGATTTCGTCTAAAATTAAGGTCGGAAGCTCATCACTTTCAGCAATAATTTTCTTTACAGCCAGCATCACTCTCGATCTTTCACCACCTGAAATGGCGGTCTGAATAGGTTTTAAAGGAAATCCGGAATTGGCCTGAAACAACAGCTGAATATTTTCTTTCCCAAATTGATTGAAATCTGCAGCATCCTGCAATTCAATATCCACTCTGGCTTTCTCAAGGCCTAATTTTTTAAGTAAAGCTTCTGCTTTCTTAATAAAGACAGGAATATGTTTTTTTCTATTTTTTGATAATGTGCCGGATAACGCCTGAAGTGATTTTTCTTTTTTAGCAATATTGGCCTGAATTTCTTCAATCTGGGATTCCAGCTCAGAAGCTCCCTGCTGCTCTCCCGAAAGTTGATCTCTGATTTCTTTTAACCCCGAAACATCAGCAACATTATGCTTTACAAAAAGGCTGTTGATCCTGTTATTCAATTCGATTAACAGAAACAGATTTTCCGGATTGACTTCAATATTTTCCGCCTCATCTTCCAGTTCAGAAATGATGTCTTTCAGTTCCACAAAAGAAGCTTCCAGTCTTTCATCAAGCTCTGCAAAGCCAGCGGATACTTCTGCAATTCTGGAGAGTTTGTTCTTAGCTTCATTAAAAAATGAAAAAATCCCTACCTCTTCCTGATGAAACCTCGACAATAACTGAGCCAGATTATCGGAGATCATTTCAGCATTTTCCTGGATGGAAAGCTGGTTCTGAAGCTCTTCATAATCTACATCATCCAGATGGAGCTCTTCCAGCTCATTGAGAAGAAATGTTTTATAATCGCTTTCCTTATTGGCTTCCGAGAGCTGTGTCTGAAGTTTCTTAAGCTGTGTTTTAAGACTTTGAAAATCCGAAAATTCATTCTGATAATCATGGATGATCTGCCTGTTTTCAGAAAGCCCGTCGATGATTTTGAACTGATATTCTGCCGTAAAAAGATTGGATGTTTCAAACTGCGAATGAATATCAATCAGTTGAGAAGACAGTTCTTTTAAAATATCTAGAGTGACCGGAACATCGTTAATAAATGCCCGTGATTTTCCTGAAGGTAAGATTTCCCTTCGGATGATGGTCTGATGCTCATAATCCAGATCGTTTTCAATAAAGAATTTTTTAAACTGATTATTTAAAGAAAACTCGGTTTCAACGATGCTTTTTTCTTCTGCTTTTGAGATCGATTTTACATCTGCCCTTTCTCCAAGGATCAGTCGCAAAGCACCCAAAATAATAGATTTCCCGGCACCGGTTTCCCCGGTGATTACCTGCAGACCGTTATGTAATGACACTTCAAGGGTATCAATAAGGGCAAAATTTTTAATGTATATTCTCGAAAGCATTGATAATAGCGATTATTTTAGCTATTGCAAATATAGAACATTAGATTTCAGGATTCAAGTGAAGATTACTGTTTCCACTTGTTCCAACGGGACTCTGTACTTTTAGGGGAAAGAATGATCAATTCATTTTTCAGATCTGCCAGAACGATCCCTCCATTGTTCCCGGAATTGAAAATATTGAAAATTTCATCGGCCTTCGTATCCATAAAAAGATTAAAGAAATAGGCCTGCTGAAAAGAGTTTTCGTACTGTTTCAACTGCATTAGGGCATCAAAAATCACTTTCTTTGCAGCAGTCTGATCCTGGTTAAAAAGATTATCGAGCCCTGCTCTATGGTAAGAATAGATCGTTGCCCGAACCTGGCTCCAGTTCGGGCTCATGATTTCTTTGATCAAAACAGAACGGCTTCTCGGTTCGTTAATCTGCTTCCATCCGTCATACGTATTTTGAGATTCTCCGTTCTGGGCAATCTGCTGTGCTTTCTGAAACCATTGGGTTCCTGCCATCGACTGAAAGCTGTCTGCATCAACACCCAAAATTACGTAAACATAGAAACTGATGACATCAATAAGATTTTTCCCCGAAAACTGTCTTTCATTGAAAATAAGGTTTTCATTCTCTATATAATCAAAAGAAAAACGCTGATCCTGAAGGTTGAGAAGCGGTGATTCATACGTTGTATTATATACAGGGCGAACCGCCTGTACAACGATATTTCCTCTGAAACGGTTTCCGTCTCTTTCGCTAATGACGATTGCAAAATTTGATTTTATTTTCTCGAAATTCTGGAGTCTTTTCCCGGTCCAGCTTGTGTTATTGATAAAATCCCGGAGACTTTTCTCCAATGCTTTGTAAGCCGACTGGTTACTTCCTCCCAGCTGTTGGGCATTCACCTGTACGGTAGCCAGCAGCTCCTGAGAAAAACTAAGATTATACAAAAAGAGAAGTAAAAATATGCTTATAATTTTTTTCATTTTTATAGTAAAGATTGAGAACGGAAATTTATTAAAATTATTCTTATCAAACGATAAAAATATCCGGAATTGAGTGCCGGATATTGGCATTTTATACTAAAAACAGAAATCCTAAGGTCTAAAGAGAAAATTGTCCATCAACTTGCGTAAATAATCCATTTTAAAGTTCCCTCCGCTGTAGCAATTTTGTACTGTCAATAATGACACAACATAAAAACATAAAAAAAATGACACATTTTCAAGTTCCGGCAAGAGATGAAGTATCTGCGGAAAATCAAGAGATTTTTGATAATCTTAAAAAAAATTTAGGCATGGTTCCTAACCTGTATGCGGTAATGGCATCATCTGAAACCGCACTAAAAAACTATCTCGCTTTTCAGAATGCCAAAACCACCTTTTCAAACAAAGAAAAACAGGCTGTAAATTTAATAGTAAGCCAGGTAAATGATTGTCACTACTGTCAGTCGGCACATACGCTGTTAGGTACCCTGGCCGGATTCACAGAAGAGCAGACTATTGAAATCAGAAAAGGAAATGTTTCTTTTGATCATCAACTGAATACCCTGGTTGCTCTTGCAAAAGAAATAACCCTTAAAAGAGGATTTGCCTCAGACGAGACTGTCGACGCTTTTATCAATGCCGGTTACACAAAAGCACATGTGGTGGAGCTTGTATTATTGGTTGCAGAAAAAACAGCAATGAACTATCTGCATGCGGTCACAAAAGTAGAAATCGATTTTCCGCCGGCTAAAGTTATTTAAATTTCAACTCTAAAAATGATGCTGTCATTTTATCATATTGCAGCATCATTTTTATAACAAAAAAAGAATGGAAGAAAAAAGATTACCTCTGCCGCCGTTTACAATGGAAACTGCTTTACAAAAAGTTCAGATGGCCGAAGATGCATGGAATACAAGAGATCCCGAAAAAGTCTGCCTGGCTTATACGGAAAATACCGAATGGAGAAACCGAACTGATTTCATTAACGGAAGAGAGGAAGTAAAGCAGTTTTTAAAAAAGAAATGGGAAAAAGAGCTGGAATATAAGCTCAAAAAGGAACTATGGGGTTTCAGAGAAAACCGAATGGCTGTACGGTTTGAATATGAATGGCGCGACAAGACCGGACAATGGTTTCGCAGCTATGGAAATGAGCTTTGGGAATTTGATGAGAACGGATATATGCAAAAGAGATTTGCAAGCATCAATGATCTTCCGATTAAAGAAACAGAGCGTATATTAAAATAATATATTTGTGATATGGAAAATCAAATGGTGCATACTCTTATCAATCCCCAGAACGGAAATCTGGCGTTCAAAATTTTTTCATTTGAAGATGGTTGTTATTTTGATCATATTCAACGCAATAATTATTATTCTCTGATATGGTTTCATCAGGGAAATGGCATTGTAAGAGCTGATTTTTCCGAACATGAATTTGCTGCCGGAAGCCTTTTTGCCTTTTCGCCGTATCAACCTTTTATGATAAGTTCAGGGAAACAGATCAGCGGTATTGCATTACAGTTTCATCCGGATTTTTTCTGCATTCACAAACATCAGACAGAGGTTGCCTGCAACGGGATATTGTTCAATAACATTTACAATCCGCCATTTGTAACTATTGATGAAGGTACTTCTTTAAAACTCAGCATGCTTCTGGAGCAGATGAAATCCGAAATACAAAATCCGGCGTTAGCTCAATATGAGCTATTAATTTCTTACCTGAAAATATTTTTAATTGCTTTATGCCGGCTAAAGACAGAACAGGAACCGGGTGCTTTCCGGGCTACAGCAGATCTGAAAGAGCCATTTATTCTTCAAAGCCTTAAAGAGGCCATTGAAAGGGATTTTAAGACGAAACATTCGGCCAGTGATTATGCGGAATCTTTAAATATTTCTGTTAAAGCTTTAGCTAAAATTACAAAGGGGCATTTCAACAGAACACTTACGGAACTGATTTCAGAAAGAATAATTATTGAAGCCAAAAGAGAGCTTTATCTCAGCAACAAAGCAGTAAAAGAAATTGCATTTGAACTAGGTTATCAGGATGAATATTATTTCAGCAGGTTCTTCAAAGCTAACGTGAGCATTTCTCCGCAAATGTACAGGGAAACGGTTGGTTTTGGCCGCAGCATGTTTAATTAAACCAAATTGTTATTTTTCATGAACCGCAAAAACTTTAAATAGAATAAATAACTTAATCTGATTATTTATTTAAAAGCTGATCTTCGATACAGTTCAGAATATCCTTAGCAACCTCATCTTTAGATTTCAGATCAAATTCTTTCTTTTCGGTCTTTGTAAATATTTTTATCTTATTGGTATCATTCTTAAATCCTGCTCCTTCATCACGAAGAGAATTCAGGACGATCATATCAAGATTTTTCTTTTCAAATTTTGCTTTGGCATTTTCTTCTTCATTTTGAGTTTCCAATGCGAAACCGACCAAAAACTGATGCGTTTTTTTCTCACCCATCGTTTTAAGAATATCCGGATTTTTAATCAGTTCGATCGTTAAATTATCGTCATTCTTTTTAATTTTTTCCTTCGCTACCTCTTTGGGAGCATAGTCGGCAACAGCTGCGCTCGCAATTCCGACATCTGCGGAATCATAAAATTCAAAAACTTTTGCCAGCATTTCTTTTGCGGAAATTACTTTATGCAGCTCAATGTTTTTGTGAACTGCTTGCTCAGCACTTGGTCCCGAAATCAAAATAACTCTCGCACCTCTTTTGGAAGCTTCTTCTGCAAGAGAGAAACCCATTTTACCTGAAGAATGATTCCCGATAAATCTTACAGGATCGATGGCTTCATAGGTAGGTCCTGCTGTAATTAAAACGGTTTTGCCTTCCAGCGTTTTCTTTATCTCCGAATTAAAAAAATCTTCAATGATCCTGCTAATGGTTGAAGGTTCCGACATTCTTCCCTGTCCGCTCAGTCCGCTTGCCAATTCTCCGGTCTCAGCAGGAATTACAATATGCCCGAAACTTTCCGCCAGTTCGAGATTTCTTTTGGTTGAAGGGTGTGCATACATATCGAGATCCATTGCAGGAGCGATGAAAACCGGACATTTTGCAGACATATAAGTTGCAATAACCAGATTATCACACATCCCGTGAACCATTTTGGAGAGGGTATTTGCCGTACACGGAGCCATAATCATCACATCCGCCCACAATGCCATCTCTACATGACTGTTCCATGTTCCGTTGTCACTGTAAAAATCTGAGTATACCGGTTTTTTGGAAAGTGTGGAAATACTAAGCTTTGTCACGAAATGTTCTGCGTCAGGTGTCATGATGACCTGTACTTCCGCACCTTTTTTAATAAAATCCCTGATCAGAAAGTGAATTTTGTATGCTGCAATTCCTCCAGAAACCGCAATGAGAATTTTTTTCCCGGAAAGACTCATTCCATTTAATTTTAAGAATACTAAATTACTTATTTTTTCTTAGAAAGCTGTTTCAACAACAAAGGTCATAAAGAAAAGATTTCCTTTATGACCCTCATTTATTAAAAATACATTGATTCTTATTTTCTTTCTTCAGTTTTTCTGAAGTAAATATCTTCGTTCAGCCATTCTTCGATAGCAATAGAAGTTGGTTTCGGAAGCTTTTCGTAATGCTTTGAGATTTCGATCTGCTCTCTGTTTTCGAAAACTTCTTCTAATGTAGAATTGTGAACAGCAAACTCATCAAGCTTATTGTGCAGCTCCGTACGGATTTCAGCATTGATCTGCTCTGCTCTTTTTCCCATGATAACAATCGCTTCGTAGATTGAGCCTACTTTGTCTTCAATCTTATCCTTATCGTAAGTAATGGTATTTACTTCTGCTTTTGTATCTTTTACACTCATTTTGAGAATATTATTTTTATTTAAGTTCGCAAATTTACGAATTATCTTTGAATTTTGAAAGTCGCTGCCGGCGGAGGGGTATTAATCGCTGCACTGTCCCTCTGGATCTGCATTGCTTTCTTCTCTGCCTCTACCTGATCTTTCATCTGCTGCTCAGTTTTTGTCTTTTCATCGTTCTGAGCCTGCAGTTTTTTCTGTCTTTCGGTTAATGCAGCAATTCTTGCTTCGGTCTGCTTTTTAACAACTACGAAATCTTTCTTTTCTTTTTCAAGCTTTTCTCTGATATCCAATGCTGTTTTGGCAAGCTCCGTATTCGGCATCTCTTTTTCGATCTGTCTGGAGAAGGCCAATGCGCTTTCTATACGCTCGTCTTTCAGGTCATAAACCGATTTTGTAGCCAGTTCATATCGTGATTTTATGATGTAATCATAAATCTGCGGACGAAGTTTCGTGCTTGGGAAATCTTCAAGAACATTCTCCAATGCTACGTTTGCTGCTTTGTATTCTCCCATTTTGAAGTACTGTCTTGCGTTTTCATACGCTTTGAATTCAAGCTTGTAAGACAATTCATCAATAAGGGTATTGATATTTTTAGATCGTTCCGAATTCGGATAGTTGTTAAGGAAATCCTGCAATTCTGTGATGGCAGACTGTGTGGTAGACTGATCCAGGTTGTAATCCATAGATCCCTCATAATAGCACAAAGCGGCCATATAAGCGGCTTCTTCTGCTCTCGGATCTTTCGGGAAATTCACCGCAAAATTTTTAAACTGGTTTCCTGCTAATCTGAAATTCTTATCGTAGTAGTTGGCATACGCCGTATTAAACGCCACATTCGGGAAATCATCCGTTCCTGCAACTAAGTTGGCAAGCCTGTCATAAAGAGCCAATGCATTTTTCCATTTCTTTTTAGCAAAATTGTCATTGGCGGTTTTCAGGATGAGGTTTTTATCCGCACTTTTCATTGCTCTTTCCTGCTTGCTTACGCACGATGAAAGTACAGCTACAGCAAAAAGACCTAAAATATATTTTTTCATATAAAAAATTCAACAGTTTTCGGATTATACAGCCGATTTACTAATTTGCAAAAATATAACTTTTTTGTCAATAGATTTTTTTTTATGATTATTTAACGTAATTTTAGTCTGCTGCGTATCCCAAAATGGCAAAAACACTCATTAAGAGATTCATTCTTACTTTTTTCTCAGCTTCTTTGGAATAGGTTTCTTCACTTTTGCTGGGAACATAGAGTTCATAAAAATTCCGGTTCCGGATAACAAATAAAGTAGACCCGATAATGGTTGTGAGAATATCTTCAGGTTTCGGGGTAAAGGTAAATACTCCTGAAGTCACTCCTTTTTTGATAACTTCATCCAGTTTTTTAACAAACAGCTGATAGAAATCCATTAATTCGTCTTTGAGGTTTTCCGTATGCCGCAGTTCCTGAGTAACAAACCCGTGAAAGTAATTATACTTAAATAATTGTGCTACAATATATTTAATGATTTCTTTCATCTGCATTTCAGGTTTACCTTCTTTAATGGTATCTGCAAATTCGGAAAAGTTTTCTCTGGTCTTCAATACCCTGTACTGATAGAGATAAGACATCATTTTTTCTTTAGATCCGAAATAATAAGAAATCATAGCAACATTGATATTTGCTTTGGAACAGATGTCTCTTACCGATGTGCCTTCGTAGCCTTTTTTTGCAATGAGCTCTTCGGCGATGTCTAAAATGTGTATTTGTTTTTCTGTAAATTTTTTCTTCATGCAATGTACTTTGAGTAAAGTTAAGAAATTTTTAACAGATTTATAAACGTTCGTTTAAGGAATTTCGCACAACTTCTAAATTAATAGTATTTTTGAATATGGATTTTTTTGATTTTCATCATCATAAGAAGAATACTGCCTTTGGAATTTACAACCTGGATATGAATGATATTCCTCCGGGCGTCCCTTATTCCGTCGGAATTCATCCTAAAGCAATTGATATACGCCTTATCGAAAAGCAGTTTCAGTGGCTTGAAGAGAGTATTACCGAAAGATGTATTGCCATCGGAGAATGCGGACTGGACTCTTTCGCTGAGACAGATCAGAAAATTCAGGAAGATTTTTTTCTGAGACAGATCAGGATTTCCAATGAGGTTAAAAAGCCCTTGATCATTCATTGTGTGCGAAAATTTTATGAAGTGATTTCTTTTAAAAAATATGCAGAACAGCCGATGATTATTCATGGTTTTAATAAAAAAGAACGTATCGCGGAAGACCTGCTGAAAAATAATTTTTACCTGAGTTTTGGAAAAGCAGTTTTGTATAATTTATCTTTGCAAAATACTTTGAAAATTACTCCTTTAGACAAAATATTTTTAGAAACCGACAATGATGATTTTAAGATCGGGGATCTGTATCTTAAAGCTGCAGAAATAAAGGGTATTTCTCCGGAGAATTTACATGAACAAATTTTAGAAAATTTAGAGACAATAAAAAATGGATAAATACTGGTTGGAAAGAACAGAGCTTCTGATCAAGGAGGAAGGTCTGGAAAAGCTGACGAAGGCGAATGTGCTGGTGGTAGGTTTGGGCGGCGTCGGTTCTTTTGCTGCGGAATTTATAGCAAGAGCCGGTATCGGCAACATGACGATTGTAGATGGTGATACGGTAGATATTACCAACATCAACAGGCAGCTTCCCGCTCTGCATTCAACCGTAGGAAAGCACAAGGTGGAAGTCGTTGCAGAAAGGCTTTTAGACATCAATCCTAAGCTGAATTTAACCAAAATCAACGAATTCCTCAACCCGGAAAGAATGGGCCAGATTCTCGACGAAGGAAAGTTTGACTATATCCTCGACTGCATCGACAGTGTAACGCCCAAACTGACCTTGCTAATTGCTGCGAGAAGAAGAAAAATAAAAGTGGTAAGTTCAATGGGAGCCGGCGGAAAAACCGATCCCAGTAAAGTTATGGTGCGGGATATCAGCAAAACCCACAACTGCTACCTTGCAAAACAGGTACGAAAAAGACTGAAAAAGGAGAAAATCAATAAAGGAATCCGCTGTGTTTTTTCAAATGAAATTCAGAATGAGGAAAGTTTAAAAATGACCGACGGAAGCAATTATAAGAGATCTTTTTACGGAACCATCAGCTATATCCCCGCGATTTTCGGGTTGTATGCAGCTGCAGAAGTAATTAATCATCTGATTAAAAAGGATTAATTTTTACATATCTAAAAGGCAAGACTGTTGCAGTACTGTACTAGTTATCAATAACAATACAATGCCGGGAATGTCTGAGCTGATCATTCTAATAAAAAATTATCCCTTATATTTACAATCTGTACATGACGAACTTTACCTATCCCAGAGCTGAAAAACTCAAAAAAAACACCGAGATCTCTTTGCTTTTTGAAAAAGGAAAATGGAAGAGTAATGGGAATCTGAGGATTATTATTCTGAAAGATAAGCCTGCCGCTCCTGTTGAAAACACAAAGTTTGCAGTTTCAGTTTCCAAGAAATACTTCAAAAAAGCGGTGCACAGAAACCGTATCAAAAGGCTTCTCAGGGAATGCTACCGCCTGAATAAGAATCTTTTTAAAGAGAGTTTCGGGGAGAAAACAATGGCTATGCTTTTCTGGGTATCCCCTGAATTACCGGAAAAGTTCCAGGATGTTGAGAAGCAGTTTATTGCGCTCTGCCAGTCGATAAAAAAAAGTTCCTAAAGAAAGACAATCAGATATAAATTACCAGTATAAAAGCGGGGCGGAAATTTCCGCCCCGCTTTATTTTATTTTTTTGTGTAATCTCCCAGAATAATTCCCAAAGGTCCTATCACAGGAAAAAGAATGAGCGCCAGATAAGGCAAAAGTCCAGATTTGTTTTTAAAAAGTTTCGCTACAGCCGTAATATATAATGCTGCGATGATCATAAAAACAGCTATTATCTGAAAGCCGTTTATTGAAAGTAGATTCATAAGTTTATCCTTTGGTTCTGAAGTCTTTTATTTCCTGAATCCTGTTTTCGTAATATTCTTTCTTTTCAGGCGTCTTTTTAATCAAAATCTCAAATGCTTTAATTGCTTTTGTATAAAGCTTTTGTTCAAAGTAAAGAGTGGCCAGGGTTTCTGTCATTAAATGAGAGATATCGTCTCCCTTTTCTTTTACGATGAAACTGCTTTCTTCTTTCAACTGACTGATCTTCGGATTATTTTCAATAAATGCCTCAATAACCTTTTTCTTAATTTCAGTTTTTTCTTTTGGCGCTTCCTCTGATCTGTCGATCTTCAGCCAGCTTTGCCAGGTGTTGATGAATCCCGGGATATTGCTGTCAAGGCTATCGGATTTTTTATTTTCAGCGGTATTTTCAACAGAAGGTGTCACCTCATTTTGCCCGATCTCTTCCTGATGTTTTTCTGTATCTTTCTGGTGTTGTTTTTCAGGTTTGGGAATCGTCCATCCGGATCCGAAGAATGACACGTTCATTACAGGCACTTCTTCTTTACTTTCCCCAACCTCTGGAACAGAATCTTCTTTCCGTACATTTTCGGATGGGTCTTCAATTGATTCTGTTATTTGTTCTTCTTCAGATTCAGAGATTGCCTCATCAGAAATATTTGGTTCAGGCTTTACTTCTACGGTTTCTTTGTGTACGGTCTCCGTCGCAGTTTCTGCCGGAATTCCGGGTATTGGGAGGCTTGCTTCAGGCGATTTACTCAATAGTGAATCAGGAAGATTGGATTCGAGTGACATTGGTTTCCAGGCAGTATTCACTTCCGGTAAGTCTTCGGTGACAGTTTCTGAACTATTTTCTGAAATCTCTTCTACCGCATTTTCTGATGCTTCAGGTTCAACATTCTTTTCAGCAATAGCTTCATCAGTTACCTGCTTAGATTTGGGCTCTTCAGGTTTAATCTCAAAACTTTGTGTTGCTGAAAAGCTGATATCGTGTCCTTCATTTTCGGGCTCTTCTTCTTTTTTAGATGTTTCGGAAGCCGCTTTTTCTTTCATCTTTTTCTCAACCTCTTCTATCAGCCTGCGCATTTCATCTTCATGCTTACTGAAATTCGACTGGGAAATTTCCGTTACTTTTTCTTCTGTGTTATTGGGCTGTATTTTTACTTCAGGAAGGAAAGATTCCATGCCGTGAAAGCTTAATTCAGCATCATCATGAAGGGGCTTTTCTTCTTCCGATGATGAAATCCTGTCTTCATTACTAATAGTTTCCGGGGTGAAATCTGCAGTTTCTTCTGTTTTGTTTAAAGAAGAATTGTCATCTTCATTAGTTTCTTCATTTTTGATCTCATGAGTCTCTTCAGTCTCATTTGCAGATACTTCAATCTCCGGAAGGAAAGATTCAGTCTCCTGAAAGCTTAATGCGGAGGTATCCAGTATTTCTTCTTTTTCAGATTCTGAAGTTATTTTTTCTTCTTCAATAATGGTTTCCGGCGTAAAATTATCAGTCTCAACAATTTCAGGACCATTTTTGTGACTATTGTCTGTATCTTCTTCCTGTACTTCTTCTTTTTTATCCAGTTTTTGGGTGATAATCGATCCTGATTCTAATGTAGCTTCCAGATCGATAACTTCCACATTTTCATCTTCAAGAAAATTTTCTTCCCCTTCGAATAAAATTCTGTTCCGCTCTCCTTTTACGAAAACTTCCTTTACTTCAGGTTTCGGCGCAGGAGGTATGCCAAAACTGCTTTCAGCTTCGGGTAGTGTTTCTTCTTCTGCTTCAACAATTTCAGGTTTTTCTTCTACAGATGCTTCCTCTTCTCTTTTTAGAGGAAAAACGGAAGCTTTCGACCGTAATAGAAGCTGGAGAGGATTTTCTGTCGGAATGATTTTTTCTTTTACCGTCTCCACAGGAACTTCAGCTTTGGGTTTCTGCTGGATTTTACCGTTAATCAGCTGATAAAGTATTTTTTTATCCGTCGTATATGCCGCTGTGGTAGACAGTACTTTCTGATAATTTTCTTTATCATACAGATGAACTCCATACAGGTATAATGCTCTGATATTTTGAATATAGGGAAAAGAATTAATTTCCTCTTTCAGAAGATGGAGATCTTCTGACTGAATGCTTTTCGGGGTCTTTAATAATTCTAAAACTCTATGATTCATCTTACCAGTTCGCTACAATGTCGTTAAATATTTTATTAATAATCCTGTCGGTTGCAATTTTCACCTGAGAGCTTTCAATATCAGACTGGGATAAATTGCTGTTGAAAACCGCTTCATCAGAATAGGTTCTGTCGAAGCTCAGCTCAGGGTGAATTTTGTTTTCATAATGTACCTTCACCGTAATAGTAAGCTTATTCTGGGATTCCTGAACAGTGCCCCCCGTATTTGTAGGGACGGTATTCGAGCTGATGGTTGTAGGGGTAATGGAATAATCCGTAATTTCCCCTTCCACCAGAATATCCGGGTTCTCCTTAGTTCCTTTCAAGGTTGTTCTCTGTAAAAACCGGTTCTGAATATCGGTAGAGAACTGTTGTGACAGCGTAGGATTTACCAATGGTGCGTTATTCGGGAATTCATTGATCTGAATGGTTTTCTCATCTTTAAGCGATGAACCCGAGAAAGTGTAACATGAGTTCAGCATTGATAAACACAACAGTAAAAGCCAGAATCTTGACTGCCCGAATTTGATATTTTTAATTTTAAAGTTCATTTTTAATTCCAATTTCCTGAATTTCGTCATTTGTAATCTGCTTCAATGCATCTTCATAGGCAAAGTAATGAGATGCATATGCAAAAGGTATTGTAAAAATCAACCCGATAAAGCAGGCAATAATTCCCAACTGAGATAAAAATCCTACAGCCAATGAATACAAAAAGATAAACAACAGATTTCCTTTAGTCATTACAGAAGATATTTTCCATGCTTCTTTAATGTCTATAATTCTTCCAAGAGAAATTAATGCCGGCATATAAAACCCTTTTAGACAAACAATCAAAATAGCTATATATACGAAAATCATATAAATTATAAAGACAACCGGAAGACCTGCAGAAGGATCTCTGTCTGCGATCATCGGCACCATAAAGAGCATTGGAATATAGATAGCCATTACTCCGGCGAATAAAACCAGCTGTATCAAAAAGTAAGGTGTAAAATCATCGAAATTGAAAATATCTCCTGCGCTTACATTTTTACCCGCTCTTAAATCACGGCAATATTTATAAAAATTCCCTACTGCCAAAAGTCCGCAAAAAGGAATGATCGACATGATCATGGCAAGCAGAAAAGCTCCCAGCAAACTTCCAAAATTTGCTTTGTAAAACTCGTATCCGTTGCTGATGTAATCTCCTAATTTGAAATTGACAGGTTTTGCATTAATTTTAATCATGATTATTCTTCTAAATTATATTGTTTTATCTTTCTGTACAGGGTTCTCTGGGAAATTCCCAGTTCATCTGCCGCCTTATTTCTTCTGCCTTTGTGCTTTTCTAATGCTTTAATTATTAAGTCCTTTTCATTATTCTGAAGCGATAATGATTCCGGTTTATGTTCCTCAATTTCTATATCTTCCACATCTTCATAGCTGTCTTCCTGTCCCGATATGATTGTAGGATTCTGAATAACCGGCGTGTCATTATTTTTATTTTCAAAGAACAATAATGAATTCGGGGCAACATTCTGCTGGCTTTCAGGGGTATAAATCCTGTTGATCAGATTTTTTTCATGGCTGCTCAGATCCGAAGTTCCGCGGTTTTTTATCAGTTCCGAAGTTAAGGATTTTAAATCATTAATATCGTTTCTCATATCAAAGAGAATTTTATACATGATTTCCCTTTCACTGCTGAAATCGCTTTGCTTTTGAGTATTAGGCATATTTACCACCATCGGAAGATGTGATTCCATCGGGATATACTCTGCCAGTTTCTCCGGGGTTACATGTCTGTTTCTTTCTACAACCGTCATTTGCTCAACAAGGTTTCGAAGCTGACGCACATTTCCGGGGAACGTATAGTTTTCGATATAATGCACCGCCCCAGGTTCCAGTTCCAGTTCCGGCATTCTGTATTTCTCGGCAAAATCGACGGCAAATTTCCTGAACAACAAATGAATGTCTCCTTTTCTTTCTCTCAAAGACGGCATATCAATTTGTACTGTATTTAAACGGTAATAGAGATCTTCCCGGAATCTTCCGTCCTGGATGGCCTTCATCATATTAACATTGGTGGCTGCTACAATCCTCACATTGGTCTTCTGAACCTGTGAAGATCCTACCTTCATGAATTCCCCGCTTTCCAGCACCCGTAACAGGCGAACCTGCGTCTGCAAAGGTAATTCTCCTACTTCATCAAGAAAAATGGTTCCGCCGTCTGCCACCTCGAAATATCCTTTTCTGGTTGCTGTTGCGCCGGTAAATGCCCCTTTTTCGTGTCCGAATAATTCCGAATCAATGGTTCCCTCCGGAATTGCTCCGCAGTTTACGACAATATAAGGCTGGTGTTTTCTTTTGGATTCTGAATGGATGATTTTTGGGATAAATTCTTTCCCGACACCACTTTCTCCAATAACAAGGACTGAGATGTCTGTTGGTGCTACCTGAATGGCTTTTTCTAAAGCGCGGTTTAAAGCCGGAAAGTTTCCTATAATTCCGAAACGGTTTTTTATATTTTGAAGCTCGTTGCTCATATGTAAAGTTTTAGATTATTTTTTTACAGTTTTTGCTGTAAGGTTTAGTTAAATGTTCGATTCTGTCTGAATATTAACCAATTGCACTTAAATAATCTTTATTTCTGACTTTTGAAACTTTAGTTTTAAAATATAAAATTTTAGCAAAAAATACTTGTTTGCTGTTTTTCTCGAAATTTTTAAGGAGCAGTTGATGTTTTTGCTTTTCGGCAATATTTGCTCCGTATTTATTTTTAAAACATGATTTTTGATCCTGATCGGGAAATCTTTTTCCAATAAGGTCAACAGCGTTTTCCCGGTGTCCGATTACGAAATTTCGGATGGATTTTTTATGAGCACAGAATTTTTCTGAGGCTTCATGATCCTGTTCTAAAATATGACTGTATAGCTTATAGAATTGCTGACAGTCGGTATTTTCTACAGAACCATTGCTTACCTGCGCCGAAATATTGGTACAGATGATTACCAACAATACACTTAGGCAATACTTATGAAGCTTTTCCATTGTCTGAGTTTAAAATGTTAATAAAATCCTGTTTACTTGGCAATACCGTAAAATATTTACTTGCGAAAATCTGTTCATTATCTTCCGGCAGAGTGTATTGAACCAATGCTTCACTTTTATCCTGACAAAGAATAATTCCTATGGTTTTATTTTCATCTTCAAGTCGTTTTTCCCTATCAAAATAATTAACGTACATCTGCATTTGTCCGACATCCTGATGTTTCAGCTCGCCAATTTTTAAATCAATTAAGACAAAACATTTCAAAATCCTGTTATAAAATACCAGATCAATATAAAAGTGTTTTTCTTCAAATGTGATTCTTTGCTGCCTTCCGACAAAGGTAAAACCATTTCCCAGCTCTAAAAGAAAATGTTCTAATTTGTCGATTAACTCAGATTCCAGATCGCTTTCGGAATAATTTGGTTTTTCAGACAATCCTAAAAATTCCAATACATAAGGATCTTTGATGAGGTCTTTAGGCTTCTCCACAACCTGGCCTTTTTCAGCAAGCTGAAGAATTTCTTCTTTATTTTTGCTTAAACACAGCCTTGTATATAAAGCTGAATCGTATTGTCTTTGTAATTCTCTTAAGCTCCAGTTATTTTTATAGCTTTCAATTTCATAGAATTTTCTTTCATTAGGATCTTTTATCCTCATTAATTTTAAATAGTGAGACCATGAAAGATTGAAATTAATTGGCTGTAAATTGTGGGCTATATTTTCATGATTATCTGCCATTTGCAATTTAACAGACAGTGTCTGCTGAATTTGCAAGGAATAGATAATATAGAAATTCTTCATTTGCTGGAGATTTGTTATAGAAAATCCTTTTCCAAACCTCTCAGTAAGGTGTAAAGACAAATCTTTCAGAACAGCTTTTCCATATTCTGCTCTATTTTCTCCATTTTGTTCATCCTCCACAATCATTCTTCCTATTTCGTAATAGGTAAGTACGATGGTTTGATTTACTGCTACAGCAACTTTTTTTCTTGCATTATCGAGTAATGAAGAAATATTTTGTAAAAGCTTTGTATTTTGTAAATCTTTCATTTTGAAAGAATATATTCTAAATTTTATTTTATCACTGAATTGCACGCAGCCCGAATTGAGTGACTAGAAAAAGGAAGTCCTTCGACAAGCTCAGGATAGACTCCAAAGCTGCCCAAATAATCTACTTCACGGTTTCCCCTAAAAGTGTGCCCTGTGTATTATCAAAAACAAAAACGTCCACAATGTCACCAATTTTCTGTCCTTCCAGTTTATCAAAAACGCAAACAGCATTCTGGGAATTTCTTCCTTTCCATTGGTTTTCATTCTTTTTGGAAATTCCTTCGATTAAGATCTGATGGGTTCTTCCTACATAGGATTTCATTCTGTTTCTGGACAATTCTCCCTGTAAGGCAATCACTTCCGCAAGACGTCTCTGTTTAACATCAGCCGGAATATTGTCCTCCATTTTCTTGTGAGCAGGCGTTCCCGGTCTTTCTGAATAGGCAAACATATAACCGTAATCATATTCCACTTCTCTCATTAAGCTTAATGTATCCTGGTGATCTTCCTCTGTTTCATTGCAGAAACCAACGATCATATCTTGCGAAAACGCTACTTCAGGAACGATTTCTTTGGCTTTTTTAATTAAATCTAAATATTCTTCGCGGGTATGCTGTCTGTTCATTGCCAAAAGCATATTATTGCTTCCGCTCTGAACTGGTAAATGCACATATTTGCAAATATTGTCGTGCTTCGCCATCATTCTGAATACGTCCAGACTCATATCCTGAGGATTTGAGGTTGAGAAACGGATTCTCATCTGAGGAACTGCTTTTGCTACTAAATCCAGCAATTGCGCAAAATTAACAGCAGTTGCTTTCTGCATTTCAGATGCTTTGATAAAGTCTTTTTTCGGGCCGCCTCCGTACCAAAGATAGGAGTCTACATTCTGCCCTAAAAGTGTTATTTCTTTATATCCGTTTTCCCACAGGCTTCGACATTCTTCTAAAATTGAATGCGGATCGCGGCTTCTTTCGCGACCTCTGGTGAACGGAACAACACAAAATGTGCACATATTATCACAACCCCTGGTAATGGTAACATAAGCCGTAACACCGTTCCCTCCGAGACGAACAGGATTGATGTCTGCATACGTTTCTTCTTTGGAAAGAATTACATTAATGGCGTCCCTTCCGTCTTCAGTTTCTTTCAACAGATTAGGCAAATCGCGGTATGCATCGGGACCCACTACAAGATCTACCAATTGTTCTTCTTCCAGGAATTTTGTTTTCAGCCTTTCCGCCATGCAGCCCAAAACCCCAACCGTCATATTGGGCTTCTCTTTTTTCAAATTTTTGAATTGGGAAAGTCGCATTCTCACCGTTTGCTCTGCTTTTTCACGGATAGAACATGTATTGAGGAGGATAAGATCTGCTTCTTCTACTTTAAGTGTTGTATTATAACCCTGTTCGTTAAGAATGGATGCAACGATCTCAGAGTCGGAGAAATTCATCTGACACCCATAGCTTTCCAGAAACAATTTCTTAGAATTGCCGTCTTTTTCGGCAATCGCAAAAGCTTCTCCCTGTTTTGTTTCGTCTATATATTTTTCCTGCACGATAAATCGGTTTAAAGTTCAAGCATTTAAGGATTAAAGTTTTTAGCAATACAGCTTCTTTAAACTATAAACATTAAACGCTGAATATATTGAATTTGCAAAGATACAAAATTGTGACAGAATGGCAGGAGATAAATTTTGTTTAGTATAAAAAAACAAATCAATTATGGTGAATTAAATCTGATCGGAAATTTAAAGTACTGCTTAACGGGAATTCCTTTGTATAATGCAGGCTTCCAATATGATTTTTTTGTATTAGATGCACATTTCACAACCATATCATTAAACTTGTCTAAATTAGATTGGTTTTCAATATAAAAAAAGCCTGCTTCACCATTGGTATCCACATCAAAATTGATGATAAAGGAATAGTCTCCAATAGGAGTATATCCATTTGTATCAAAACATTTTACAAAATTTTCTCTAAATTTCATAATATTGCTCTCTTTATCCTTATAGATATAAACAGGCTTTATAAAATCAGATTCATCTATTTGAATTTTGAATAATAACTCATCAGTGAAAATAACAGAAAACATTGCAGGTGTCTTTTTACCATTTACTTCGGCCGCTTTCCATTTATTTGTGTATTTAATTGCATTCAAAACTTTCTCCTTCATACATTTGTTGTTTTCTACCGCTTTTGTGTCCGAATCAGCAATATATTTTACAGTGTTATCGGGGTATACGATAAATCTCATTAGCAGGACTTCAGTTTTATCGCAAGCTTTATAGTTGTTTTTTTCAACAACTTGCCAAAGATCATTATAAAAGCCTTGTCTTCCACCTTCATAAAAATCCTGACCTTTAGGATATTCATATAGAACTTGAGCATTAAAACAGACAGTAATAACTAATCCGATTAAAAGAAAAAATTTATTCATGGTTGAAAAATGAAATCTATATAAAATTACAGCCGCTAAAATATGACTTTATTATTTTAAATGAGCTTGTATCTCTTTTAAAACCTCATCATTTAACACAAACACATTTCTGCGTAAAGGCAGCATTAAAAAATAGTGTTTCATGGTTAAAAGTTGAGCTACACATCCGTTGCGATGGTAGACAGATTCATTTTGATTTTGATTTGTGATGTTACAGGTTTTCCGTTGCAGGTTGCGGGAATCCAGTTTTTCTTAATTCTCCTTACGATATATTTCATATCATCAAAAAAGACCTGACTGTTGGCAACCTTAGGAGTTCCTTCAATATTGGTGACTTTCCCTTTTTGATCTACTGTAATGGTAAATGTAAAATCTCCGTTCAATACATAAAAGTCGGTATTGAGATAATCATACATATATTTTCTCAGGATTTCTTTATAAGCAGGAATTCCACCTTCAAAAGAAGCCGCCTGGAAATCGGTACAGTTTTTTACGGCAACCTGCAACAAGGGTTCTTTAATGTCTATTTTTAAAATACTCTTGTTATTTTCCGTAATAAAATTATCATCCCTGTCTTCTACATCAAACTGAGCCCATGCAAAGTTAGAGATGAAAAGCGCTGATAAAAACACAATAGCTTTCATAGGATTATTCATAGATTTAATATAACAAAGATAGCATTATCCTGTTTAAAGAAAAAGCTCCATACAAAGTATGAAGCTGATAATTTACAATATATCTTTTATGTGTTTAAAATTGCTTTTCACGGTATCCAGCGCTTCTTCCATTTTTCCGCCGAGCATGAGCTGAGCCATGGATTTCGTCATTCCGAGCACCTGGTCGAATTCAATTTTCGGAGGTAAAGCAAGCGCATTGGGATTGGTGAAAACATTCAGGAGATAAGGCCCGTTGTAATCGAGACATTCTTTAATAGCAGTCTCCACTTCTTCAGGTTTGTGAACGTTTTTCCCGGGATATCCCATTGCATGGGCAATCATCGCAAAATCAGGATTCACCATGTCGGTTTCATTATCCGGCATGCCTCCTACTTCCATCTCCAGCTTTACCATTCCCAGAGACCTGTTGTTGAATACAATAATTTTAACTGGAAGTTTATATTGAAAGATAGTTGCCATATCTCCCAATAACATCGAAAGTCCTCCGTCACCGCACATGGCAATGACCTGTCTTCCCGGATATGCCAGAGAAGCTCCGATTGCCATTGGCATCGCATTGGCCATTGAACCATGGTTAAAAGAACCCAGCATTTTTCTTTCGCCCGTTCCGGTAATATATCTTGCTCCCCACACGCAGCACATTCCTGTATCTACGGTAAAAATGGTATCTTTTTTGGCTAATTGATCTAAAGTATAGGTAACAAATTCCGGCTGAATCTCATTTTCCGTTCCGGGATCTTTTACGTAAGTTAATTGGTTTTCTTTAACTTTTTCATAAAACTCCAATTGCTGCTTAAGGAAATCCGTATCTGTTTTTTCCTGTAACAGCGGAAGCAGTGCTTTGATGGTTTCTTTTACATCTCCTGTAAGCCCTAGCTCCAGCTTTGCCCTTCTTCCCAGTCTTTCCGGGCTTTCATCTATCTGAACAATTTTATTTTTAACCGGCATAAATTTCTCATACGGGAAATCGGTACCCAACAGAAGTAAAAGATCGGCTTCGTGCATGGCATGATACGCAGAAGGAAGTCCGAGAAGCCCTGTAAGTCCTACTTCATTCGGATTATTCGGCTGGATGGCCATTTTTCCGCGGAAAGAATATCCTACCGGCGCTTTAAGATATTTTGACAGCTCTACCACTTCCGGATTGGCATTTTCTGCACCGATACCGCAATAAATCGTTACTTTTTTACTTGCGTTAATAAGACCTGCTAATTCATTTAATTCTTCGTCGGACGGACGGATTACGGGATTTGTTTTAAAAATCCTGTTAGACGTTGTTGCTTCTTCCGCATCCAGTTCTGAAACATCTCCCGGAAGGCCGATTACAGCCACTCCTTTTTTGGAAATAGCATGCTGAATGGCCGTCTGAACAGTTCTCTGCACCTGCTCCGGCCTTGTGATCATCTGGTTATAATGGCTGCAGTCATCAAAAAGTTTTATGGTGTTGGTTTCCTGGAAATAATCCATTCCCATTTCATTGCTTGGAATTGTGGAGGCAATCACCAGCATCGGAACGTGCGAACGATGGGCTTCATAAACTCCATTGATAAGGTGAACGTGTCCCGGACCACAACTTCCCGCACATACCGCAAACCCGTCCAGTTCTGCTTCAGCGGCGGCAGCATACGCTCCGGCTTCTTCATGCCTTACATGAATCCATTCGATGCTGCTTTTTTTAACAGCAATATTTAAGTGGTTGAGGCTATCTCCTGTAACGGCATAAATTCTTTTAACATTGGCTTCTTCGAGCATTTCTACAATTTGCTCTGCGATGTTTTTGGCCATAATTAATATTTTTTGGTGTTATTATTTGAACGTGAAGTGGAATGGATCAAAAAGCTTAATCCTGTAAAGATTATGCCATTAACAAATGTAAGGATTATAAAATCTGAATAAGAAGTTACAAATAAAAAAAACTCTACATTTCTGTAGAGCTTTTATAAATATTAAATTATTTCAATCTGATTTCTTAAAAGATCTTCAAATTCATCCCTTTTTCTGATGAGATGTGCTTTTCCGTCTAAGAACAGCACCTCGGCAGGCTTTAGCCTTGAATTAAAATTAGAGCTCATTTCAAAACCGTAAGCTCCTGCATTATGGAATGCCAGAATATCACCTTCTCTTACTTCATTCAGTTTTCGGTCCCAGGCAAAAGTATCGGTTTCACAGATATTTCCTACGACAGTATAAATCCGTTCCGCACCTTTTGGATTGGATAAATTTTCGATCACGTGGTAAGAATCATAGAACATCGGACGGATCAGGTGGTTAAAACCGGAATTTACCCCTACGAAAACCGTTGCCGTAGTCTGCTTAATAACATTGGCCTTCACCAAAAGATAGCCGCTCTTTCCTACCAGAAATTTCCCCGGCTCAAACCAAAGCTCAAACTTTTTCCCCGTGGATTTTGAAAATTCGGCAATGACCTTTTCTACTTTTTTACCCAGCGTTTTTACATCCGTTTCTTCTTCGGTATCCTGATATGGAATTTTAAAACCACTTCCCATATCCAGATATTTCAGGTTCGGGAAATGTTCTGAAAGCTCCAGCATAATATCTAAAGCCTGAAGAAACACATCCGGATCTTTGATCTCGCTTCCGGTGTGCATGTGCAGCCCTTCTACATTCAGGTTGGTAGATTTCATCACTCTTTCGATGTGACGGACCTGGTGAATGGAAATTCCAAATTTACTGTCGATATGTCCTGTTGAAATTTTATAGTTTCCTCCGGCAAAAATATGCGGATTGATTCTTACTAAAATAGGATAGGTATTTCCGTATTTGTTGCCAAACTGCTCAAGAATGGAAATATTATCAATATTAATGTGTACCCCGAAGGTCATTGCTTCTTCAATTTCTGCAAGATCAACACAATTCGGGGTGAATAATATTTTTTCTTTCGTAAAACCAGCCTTTAAACCAAGCTTTACTTCATTAATTGATACACAATCCAAAGAAGCACCCAAGTTCTTGACATACTTAAGGATATTGATATTGGTCAACGCCTTGGCAGCATAGAAGAACTTCGTGTGTTTAAGAAAAGATGATGTAAGTTTTTCGTATTGGGTTTTAATCGATTCAGCATCGTAAACATACACCGGTGTGCCAAATTCATTGGCAATCTTCAGTAATTCTTTTGGATTCATAATTAATTAAGTAAAACTTATTTGTGTTATTAAGAAAGTACAAAGGTAATAAGAAATTGTTTACCATTTAAAATCAAATACATAGAACATTATTCTTTTGTTTTAATTTTAAAAGAATAAAAAACTTAAAAAATACAATAAAAAAGCATTTTTCACTTTGGTAAAATATACAAATCCTTAAACATATTGCTGAAAGATCAGACAGCAGTACAATGCACACATCTCCGAAACTCCCTCTGTTAACGGAAAGTGTGCGTATTTTATGTTTTAAAATTTTAATAAATTACTGATATGTAAAAATCAATTACTTAGGTAACGGCAGTGTTTCAAAATCTCCCCGCAGAAGCGCTAGCTGCAGTTCATTTACCAAATCACCCGACTGGTATTGCAGATCGATTTTTAATTTTGAAATTTTGCTCAACGTCTGGATCTGTGTAAAAAGCTCGTAAAATCCATAGGAAGTCACTTTTCCGTTTTCAACAATAAGAAAAAGTTTTTCCCCCAGTCTTCTGCCGGTGCCAAGCCAAAGCTCATTGCGTTTTTTAAATTCTATTTTCTTTTTAAAAACCTCAACATCCGCATATTCTTCGAGTTTACTGATGAGCTCAACAGCTTTTGCACCTTGGGTAAAAGACCTGAATTTCAGGATCGGTTTTTCGGCTTTGTTCAGTTTGTTTTTTTCCACAATATATTTTTGGTTGCGGAAGTAAAGTCCGAATGGCAGCATTTCTTTTTTCCTGATTCCCTTTGAGTTAAGGATCAGCTTTGCAATAATATCGGTTCCGGTAAGTTCATAATTGATCTGTTCAACAGCCTGCTGAATTTCTTCCCATCGTTTGGATTTGGAATTAAAAACTTTTTTCGAAAACTTATTAATATCCTGAACGTGATCGGAGAAGATTATTTTCCCTCCTTCATTCTGGAAATAAACAAATCCTTTTTCATTCGGAAGATCCTGGGTAAGCACCTTTATCTTATTGATATAGGTTTTCGCGTTGGATTCTTCGTGCTGCTTTTGAATGATCTCGTTTTCCGTATCTTTTGAAATCAAGAGTTTGAAAAGCTCAAGTGTTGCACGGGCATCCCCATCCGCTCTATGATGGTTCGTAAGAGGAATTCCCAGAGATTTCACCAGCTTCCCAAGCGAGTAGCTTACCTCATCCGGAATAAGTTTTTTGGCTAACGGAATGGTATCTAACGTATTGATTTTAAAATCGTAACCCAACCTTTGAAATGACTGGCGGAGCATCCTGTAATCAAAATCGATATTGTGTCCCACCAAAGTAGTATTGGCTGTAATTTCCACAATTCTGCGTGCAATTTCATGGAACTTGGGAGCCGTTTTTACCATTTTGGGGGTAATATTGGTGAGTTTCTGCACAAAAGGCGTGATATCACTTTCAGGATTTACAAGAGAGATGAACTGATCGATAATTTTCTGCCCATCGTACCTGTAAATAGCAATATCTATAATGCATTCTTTTCTGTAACCTGCACCATTGCTTTCTATATCAATAATTGAATACATTTATTTTTTATACAACTTTCTTTTAGATTAATTTAAAACGTACAGACTGTACTATAATCATAACACAACACATGCCATACCACTGGCAATCTTGCCTTAAGACAATCCTGCTAAAATAGGAAAAATTCTATCAATTTTACAAAATCACGAATGAATACTGCATGAACAACATCCGAAACAAAACAATCATCTTCTCCTGCCGCCGACACCTAACATTCCAAAGACCGCTTTCATCCCCTCCCTTACCAAGGTACTGGTAAAGGTACGCCCTGCTTTACTCTGCAGAATCTTTTCAAACATTCCAGGCTCTTCTTTGACCTGTTTTGTCTTTTGCGCTGAAGGAGCTCCTCCGGCAGCCTGCTCCATTCTTCTTACCAGCATTTCGTAGGCCGAATCGTTATCTACTACTTTTTCATATTTAGCTACCAAAGCAGACCGTCCCGTTAACTCCGAAATTTCAGCATCGTTCAGAACATCCATTCTGGATTCAGGAGAAATTAAATAGGTGTGCACCAAAGGCGTAGGAATTCCTCTTTCATCCAGAGCTGTTACAAAAGCTTCCCCGATTCCCAGGTTCTGAATTAAAGTGGCAGCATCATAAAATTCCGTCGTGGGATAATTTTCCACCGCTTTTGTTATTTCTTTTTTATCTTTTGCCGTAAAACCTCGCAGGGCATGCTGAATTTTCAGTCCCAGTTGCGAAAGCACAGCTTCGGGAATGTCTCCCGGTATCTGGGTAATAAAATAAATTCCGACCCCTTTAGAACGAATCAGTTTTACCATGGTTTCAATCTGGGAAACTAAGGCTTTTGAAGATTCATCAAAAATCAAATGTGCTTCATCTATAAACAGCACCAGTTTCGGCTTACCGCTGTCGCCCTCTTCAGGGAAGGTCATATAAATTTCTGCAAATAACGAAAGCATAAATGTGGAAAACAGCTGAGGTTTGTTTTGAATATCCGCTACTCTTAAAATATTAACCACCCCTTTTCCATCTCTGGTCTGCAGCAAATCATGCACATCAAAACTCAACTCCCCAAAAAACTGAGATGCACCCTGCTGTTCCAGCGCCACGATTGATCTCAGAATTGCACCTAACGATGAGGGAGCTATTGAACCGTAATCTGCAGCAAGCTCTGCCTTGCCTTGCGGGTTTTCAGTGACATATTGAAGAACTTTCTTAAGATCATTCAAATCGATCAAAGGCAAACCTTTATCATCACAATATTTAAAAACAATGGCCATGATACTTTGCTGTGTATCATTCAGCTGTAGGATTTTACTTAGCAGAACCGGCCCGAATTCTGTAACCGTAGCCCGTAATTTCACGCCTCTTTCTCCGGAAATGCTCATCAGTTCTACCGGGAAAGCCTGCGGATTGTACGGAAGCTGTGTTTTGGCATATCGTTCCTGAATGGCAGGATTTTCTTTTCCCGCTGCTGCAATTCCTGAGAAATCTCCTTTGATATCCAACACCAAAGAAGGAATTCCTGCATGGGAAAGCTGTTCTGCAAAAACCTGCAGGGTTTTGGTTTTGCCTGTCCCTGTAGCTCCGGCAATGAGTCCATGACGGTTTATGGTCTTTAATGGAACGGTGACATTTACTTCAGGAACCACCTCTCCGTCCAGCATTGCTTTTCCCAGAATAATACCCTGCTCCTTAGAAACATACCTTGCATTTAACGATTCAATAAATTGTATTTTATCTGCCATTTGATTTTTTACATAAATATAATTTTTTTTGAGATATGAATACAATGCGTTTTTATCATGATTAATTTCAGCCCGCAGATATTAACAAATATAACTAACTTAGTACCACAGAATTCTAAATGATGATAATTCCCGCACAATGAGAACATCCGGACTTTATAGATTTATTCTATCGGTATCGATTTTTTTATTTTGCATTTTTTAAAAAAATAAACACGATTTTTGCAGATATTAAAAAAAACTTAAAATAGTTACACCCCATAATGAAAGTCGAACAAATATATACCGGATGTCTGGCTCAGGGAGCCTATTATATTGTATCCGAAAACGAGGCAGCAATTATTGATCCTTTAAGAGAAGTAAAGCCCTATCTTGATCGTCTGGAAAAAGATCATGTAACATTAAAATATATTTTTGAAACCCATTTCCATGCAGACTTTGTTTCGGGCCATCTTGATCTGAGCAAAAAAACAGGCGCTCCTATCGTTTACGGACCTACTGCGCAACCGGAATTTGAAGCAATTATTGCAGAAGACAATCAGATTTTTGAGATCGGAAAGGTAAAAATAAAAATCCTTCACACTCCTGGCCACACAATGGAAAGCACGACCTATCTTCTTATTGATGAAAACGGGGTAGAAACGGCTATTTTCACCGGAGACACACTGTTTCTCGGGGATGTTGGCAGACCGGATCTTGCCCAGAAAGCAACCAATCTTACCCAGGAAGATCTTGCTGGAATTCTGTATGACAGCCTGCAGACGAAGATTATGCCGCTGGATGACAGCATTACAGTATATCCGGCACATGGAGCAGGTTCTGCCTGTGGAAAAAATATGCAGAAAGAAACGGTGGACATTTTAGGAAATCAGAAAAAAACAAATTACGCACTTAATCAGCCGGATAAAGAATCTTTTGTAAAAGAAGTTCTTGACGGCCTTACAGCTCCGCCCAAGTATTTCGGGATGAATGTAGCCATGAATAAGGGAGGTTATGAAAGTCTTGACGTAGTAATGGATAAAGGATTGACAGCAATTTCCGCTGAAGATTTCGAAGCCTACGCCGAAGAAACCGGCGCATTGATTTTAGATACAAGAAGCCCTGCAGAATTCCATAAAGGATTTATTCCTAATTCCATTAACATTGGTTTGAAAGGAGACTTTGCGCCTTGGGTAGGTGCATTAATTGTTGATGTGAAACATCCTTTACTGCTGGTAGTAGATGAAGGCACAGAAGAAGAAGCCATCACCAGATTAAGCAGAGTAGGATTTGATCATGTGGTAGGCTATCTGAAAGGAGGATTCGACGCATGGAAAAGTAATGGAAAAGAAACCGATGAAATAAAAAGAATATCGCCCGAAGAATTTGCAGACCAGTTCAATAAAGCTTCGAAAGTAATTGATGTCCGTAAAATCTCGGAATATTCTGCCGAACATATCGACAATGCTTACAACAGGCCTTTGGATGAAATCAGTGAATGGGTGAATACCATCGATAATGCGGAACATTTTTTCCTTCACTGCGCAGGAGGATATCGAAGCATGATTGCTGCAAGCATCCTCAACTCGCATGGAATCAGAAATTTCACTGAAGTTGAAGGTGGTTTTAACGGAATTAAAAAAACGGGAAAGCTTCCGACTTCCGATTTCGTCTGCCAGTCTAAAACGATGTAATAATGAAGAACGCCTTTTACGGATTTTTGATTGTTTCAGTATTTATATGTGATTCATGCAAAACAAATCCTTCTGCAGCACTTCCTGAGAGCAATATCAGAGAAGTCGTGAACAGCCAGGATGTGGTTCTCGTAGATGTAAGAGTTCCGGAACAGTATGCAGAAGGTACCGCAAAAGATGCGATCAACATTCCTTTAGCTGAACTGTCGCAAAATGCAGAATCACTGAAAGGAAAAAAAGTGGTCGTTTTCTGCAATAAGGGAATTCAGGCAGATCAAGCAGCAGAACTATTAAAGAAACAAGGAGTCGAGGTATACGACGGAACGACGTGGAAGAATGTAAAAGCCATTCAGGACGAAAACATTTCCGGAAAATAATTATCAACATTAATAACCCAAACCAATATAGCTATGTCACAAAAATTCCAGGAAATCATCAATTCAGAAAGACCTGTATTGATTGATTTTTTTGCAACATGGTGCCAACCCTGCAAAGTACAATCTTCGGTCCTTAATGCCGTAAAGGAAAATGTAGGTGAAGGCGCAAGAATCATTAAAGTGGATGTAGACCAATATCCTGCATTGGCAGCACAGTATGGAGTGCGCGGTGTTCCCACCCTGGCCGTATTTAAAAACGGAGAAATGCTTTGGAAAGAAAGCGGTGTACATGATGTGAATACACTGACGCAGCTTTTAAAACAATATGCTTAATAGTAAGATTGAGGCTAAGGTTGAGGTTAGGAATCTTAGCCTCAATCTTATAACTTAATTTCAAAAGAATCCCGGTCATTCAAAAACTGAAAATGATTCCTGAAATCTTTTAAATCTTCCAAATTCAGTTCTGCTGAAATACGATTTCCTTCTTTTTTAGAAATCTCTTTTCCATCCGCAAAAAAACAATGGGAGCTTTCCTGGTAAAAAAGATTATTCCCATCGGTCCCGATTCTGTTGAGCCCGAAAACAAAAGATAAATTTTCAATAGCCCTTGCTTTTAGCAGATGTTCCCAGGCGCCTACTCTTTTTTCAGGCCAGTTGGCAACATACAGCATCATATCGTAATCGTCATTATTTCTCGCAAAAACCGGAAAACGCAGATCATAACATACCTGCAGTAAAATTCTGAAGCCTTTATAATTAACAATAACACGTTTCTTTCCGGGCGTATAGACTTTATCTTCACCTGAAAAGGAAAACAGATGGCGTTTATCATAAAAAACAACGCTTTCATCCGGATGAACAAAATACATTCTGTTATAAAACTTCCCACCCTCTTCTACAGGAGCGCTTCCGCAGAACGCCGCATTTTTCTCCTTTGCCATTTTCTTTAAAAAATCCAAAGATTCTTGATTTCTGTCAGCTACTTCCGAAGCGTCCATACAAAATCCTGTAGAAAACATTTCCGGTAAAAGGAAGAGATCGGCTTCCTGATTCTGCAGCTCTTCTTCGATCTGTTGAAAATTTTGTGCTTTATTTTTCCAGATAATATCTAAATTCAGTCCTGTGATTTTCATAAACTATGTTAAAAAACTTCATTAAAAATACGATTTTCAGATGATTTCGGTTCTATCTTTGTTGCAGATATTTTTTAAATAATAACAATAAAAAGATACGATATGAAGAAATTGGCTTTTATGCTAATGCTTATTGTTACAGGAACTACAGTAAACGCACAGGCATGGACAGGAAAAGGAGATCAGAAAATCAATGCAGGATTGAGCGTCTGGGGATACGGAACCGGAATTACAGGAACATATGATTACGGCCTCAACGGACTAATTTCTGTGGGAGCCGGACTGAACGGTTATTTCAGCAATTACAAGGATAATGATAATGACAACAGCGTTTTTATTTTCGGAAGGCTGAACTTTCACTTAAAGGATGCCTTGCAGCTTCCTGAGAAACTGGATATTTATCCGGGGATTGATGTAGGTGTTGTGGGAAGTGATTTCGGACTGGGTGCGCATATCGGAGCCCGGTATTTCTTTACAGAAAGAATTGGCGTTTTTGCAGAAGTCGGAAACAATGGCAGTCTCGGCGTTTCCATTAATTTGTAATAATCACTTTATTATATGACAAAGCTTCTCGTTTCGGGAGGCTTTTTATTTGGCATAGTTTTGAGAATTGTTACCTTTGCAAATTAACATACAAAAGCATTAATGGAAATAGCAATCAAACTGTTTCAATTTATATTGAGCATTTCTATCTTAGTAGTCCTTCATGAGCTTGGACACTTTTTACCGGCAAAGTGGTTCAAAACCAGAGCAGAGAAATTCTTCCTGTTTTTTGACCCTTGGTTTTCAATTTTTTCAATGAAAAAAATCAATGGAAAATGGCAGTATAAATTTCTTTCCAAAAACCTTCCGGATACTGAGGTTATCGAGGTAAACGGTGAAAAGAAAGAAGTTCCTATCGATATATCAAAACTTCCCGATAACGACTGGAGAAAACATCCCGAAAAAACAAAGTACGGTATCGGCTGGCTTCCTTTCGGAGGTTATGTAAAAATTGCCGGAATGGTAGATGAAAGCATGGACACCGAACAGCTGAAGCAGCCGGCGCAGCCCTGGGAATTCAGGTCTAAGCCGGCATGGCAAAGACTGATCATCATGCTGGGCGGGGTTACCGTGAATTTTTTCCTTGCATGGGTGATTTTTTCTGCCTTAATGGGTAATGGCGGGGAAGATATTTTTGATGCCAATAAAATCACTACCCCTCTTCATTATACGGAAGCGGCCAAAAAAATGGGATTCCAGGATGGTGACAAGATCATCAGCGTAGACGGAAAAACCCAAAAAGATTTTAAAAAATTAGCACTGGATGTTTTATTAAGCGATGAAATTACTGTTCTGAGAAATGGAAAGGAGGTAACCTTCCCAACGAATGACGACGGAAAGGCTCTTGCTTTCAACGATCCCGAACCGAGATCTTTCCTTACTCCGAGAATGGCTCCCATAGTAGACACTATTGTTACAAAATCAACAATGGACGCCGGTTTAAAGGTTGGGGACAAGATTCTTGCCGTAAACGGAAAACCGATTGCTTATTATGATGAAGTAAAGCCTGTGGTGACTCCCAACGCAGGAAAAGTAACGGATTTCCAGGTATTAAGAAACAACCAGGTAACTGATCTTAAAATCCCTGTTTCAAAGGAGGGAACGATCGGCATTCTGGCATTTAAAGAGACAAAAAAATATTATGTTCACAATGATTATGATTTCATTGGGTCCATTAAAAGAGGTTTTACTCTGACAATTGAGAGTCTGACGTACCAGATCAAGCAGTTCAAACTGGTTTTCAACAAGAAAGTGAAGGGATATAAGAAAGTAGGAGGACCTCTTGCGATCATCAAAAATATGCCTGTAGATCAGAGTAAAGACGGAAGCGTATCTATTGACTGGAGGGCTTTCTGGGGCTTTACGGCAATGTTCTCGGTTTGGTTAGCCTTCCTTAATTTAATTCCGATTCCGGGATTGGATGGCGGTCACGTTTTATTCACTTTATATGAAATGATTGTAGGAAAACCTGTTCCTCAAAAAGTATTGGAAAACGCTCAGATGGTGGGAGTTATCTTCTTATTGGGATTAATGGTTCTGATATTCGGAAGCGATATATTCAAGGCATTGACCGGAAGCTTATAAATTTTTAAAAAAATATTTGCAGGGTATAAATATTCGTCCTATATTTGCACCACTTAAAACAAAGGACATTCCTCCTTAGCTCAGTTGGTTAGAGCATCTGACTGTTAATCAGAGGGTCGCTGGTTCGAGCCCAGCAGGAGGAGCAAAAAGACTTACAGAAATGTAAGTCTTTTTTTTATTTTAACTGTTCTGAAATAATATTTTACGGTAAGATAAATTTAATCTCCTGAAAAATAATTATATAGCTTGCATCGCCCGCTGTTACAGGAAAATTCTCATTATTTTTAAACCAAAAATTTGTTTGATATTAATATTCCTTTTATATTTGCACCACTAAAACAATAGGACATTCCTCCTTAGCTCAGTTGGTTAGAGCATCTGACTGTTAATCAGAGGGTCGCTGGTTCGAGCCCAGCAGGAGGAGCAAAAAGACTTACAGAAATGTAGGTCTTTTTTTTTATTTTACTCAACACCATTTACTTTAATAAAAAATAATAATCATACTACTACATCACAACCGTGTTATTTCCTTACATTTGCAGTTTTGTATTTAAATACATAAAATTTTAAATATTATTGAACCATTACAATAAATCTGCATACTTTTTGTTTATGCAATAGCTTGAAGAAACAACAAATGTTAATTATTAAACCGCGATATTACCCCCTTTTTATTTTTATCCTTCTTACCCATTTTGTACACGCCCAAAATGCAGCCAGCGGAAAAATCACAGACGCTAAAACCAATAAAGAAATTAGCGGCGTAGACGTTTTCATTAACGAAAGTAATAAGCCGGCATTGACAACGACTACCGGTAATTTTATGGTGCAGTCGGACAGTATTATTTATAAACTTAAATTTTTAAGAAAAAATTACGCTTTAGAAAGCGTAGATGTTACGCCCGATAATGCCAACAATATCTTTGTAAAACTTTCTCAGGAAAAAGAAAGCAATATTCAGGAAGTAGTAATCCATAACGAAAGACCGAAGTATAAAAACAAAAAGGAAAACCCGGCGTATGCCATCATGCAGAAAGTCTGGGCCAGAAAAAGAAACAACGGACTGGATAAATTCGACACATACACTTATAAAGAATACGAGAAGATTCAGTTTGATGCCAATAACCTCGACAGCGCCTTCATGAAAAAGAAGATCTTCAATAAGCTTGAATTTATCTTCGATTATAAAGACTCTACCGCGAGCGGAAAAATAGGACTCCCCGTCTTTCTGAACGAGGCAGTCTACGAAAATTACGGCGAGAACAGACCTTCCAAAAGAACAAAAAAACTTTTGGTTGCACAGAAAACGTCCGGATTTCAAGACAACCAGATTGTGACGCTTACGGCCAAAAACCTTTACAGGGATATCAATATTTATGACAATACTTTAAATTATTTCGATATTGGCTTTCCGAGTCCTGTGGGAGAAACAGGCTTCAGCACGTATGATTACAATCTTGTTGACACCATTTCCATCCGCGGAGAAAATGCTTTCAAAATCAGGTACCTCCCAAAAAGAGAAGATGTACTGGCTTTTCAGGGATATCTGTATATCGACACCGACAGTTATGCCGTGTTGGGAGCTACATTAAAATCTACCCAGAAGATCAATGTTAATTTCATCAACGGAATTTCCACCGAACTGGAGTATGATAATCCTGATGAAAACACCTTCTTACCCAGAAAATTTGTTACGGAAATTGAAATGACCCCGTTTTCCAAAAAGAAAACCGCAAAAAGTATTGTCGCCAAACGATCCGTCGATTATTCTGAATATGAATTTAATAAGCCTCTGGAAGATCAGATTTTTAAACGAAAAGAAGAAGAATATTCCGACAGTTTCACCGACAAGGATGATGCGTACTGGCTTAAGGCCAGACCAGATTCTTTATCGAAATCTGAACAAGGAATCTATGACATGCTTGACAAACTTCAGCAGACTCCGAAATTCAACAGGATCGTAAAACTTTACGAAACGCTGGGCTCCGGTTATTATAATGTGAAAAAATTAGGCATTGATATCGGTCCGATTTTCTCCGTTTACGGTAAAAACGAAGTGGAAGGAGACAGGATAAGACTGGGTGCAAGAACCTATTTTACGAGAAACGATCCGTGGAGGGTACAGTTTTATACAGCTTATGGTTTCAAAGACCAGCAGGTAAAATACGGTGCGGAAGCGAGATTTATGTTTAACAGGGTTAACCGCTTTACAATAGGAGCAGGAACCCGGAGAGACATTCTTCAGCTGGGAGTACAGCTTACCAACGACGACGGAATCATGGCCAGGACATTTGCTTCCTCAACCATTTTTGCCAGAGGAGAAAATGCTTCTTTAAGCTCCCTGAACCAAACAAATGTTTTTACCTCAATTGAACCCTGGAAGAACTTCCAAATCCGTCTTGACGGAACGATGCAGAGCATTAAATCTGCCAATCCGGATGGCTTTAGCCTGATGTACTATAAAGATGGTGCTTTAAGGAAAACGACCAACGATTCGCACTTTACGCTTAGCCTGATCGCAAGACCGGGAGCGAAATTTTCCCAGACCGGGATCGACCGTTATGAGCATGGAACTCTGGCTCCGACAATTGTATTAAAATACACGAAAGGGGTAGAAGGATTATTCGGATCTGATTTTAATTATAATAAACTCCAGCTTCTTTTCTACAAGCCATTTTTAATCGGGAGCTGGGGAAAACTGCAGGTAAATTTTGAAGCCGGAAAAAATTTCGATACCGTTCCTCTGGCATTACAGAATATAATCCCTGGAAACCAGTCGTACAGTCTTGCGCAGAACACATTTGCCCAGCTGAATTATTATGAATTTGTGGCAGACACGTATACAACCCTTCATCTGGAACACCATTTTAACGGCAAGATTCTTTCTTTTATTCCATTAATTAAGAAATTGAAATTAAGAGAGGTTGCTTTTATCAGAGGAGCTTACGGAACATTGAGTGATGCTTCTAAAGCCATCAATGTGGAAGGATTTAAATACTCTGCCCCAAACGAGCATATTTACTATGAATATGGCTTCGGAATTGAAAATATAGGTTTTGGAAACCTGAGAATTTTCAGAGTAGACTTTAACTGGCGCGGGAATTACCTTGACCGGCCTGATATTTCAACCTTTGGTATAAAAGCCGGATTCCAGGTAAACTTCTAGAAAAAATAAAATCTCCTTTTATGAAGGAGATTTTTTTGTGGGTTAAGACTCTGAAGGATAATTCTTACAGCCGTTGCAATGCGCTACAATATAGACAATATTGCATGGCGGTCTTTCTCCTTCAGGAATGCTGCAATAGATATCGCATGGCAAACATTCTTTTACGGGAGCGATACCTCCTGTTACTTCTTTAAGATCCTGTCTTGTAATTTTCTTTAAATTTTTCATATCAGTTAAATTTTGTTTGATTTGGTGTTAAATATAAGAAATATATTCATTTTCAATTATGATTTAATAAAATAAAAAAGCCTCAGCGGTTGCTGAGGCTTTTTTATGTATAAAAACGCGTATTATTATGCGTTTGTTTCTACAGATACGTAAGATCTGTTATTTGCTTTCTTTCTGAAAACTACTTTACCATCTACTAAAGCGAACAAAGTGTGGTCTTTACCGATTCCCACGTTTGCACCTGGGTGGTGTTGCGTACCTCTTTGTCTAACAATAATATTACCGGCAATAGCCTCCTGACCACCAAAAATCTTTACTCCTAATCTTTTGGAGTGAGATTCTCTACCGTTTTTGGAACTACCAACTCCTTTCTTATGTGCCATTTTATTTTAAGGTTTTTTGGTTTAACAATTATTCTGCACTTTCAGCAGCTTCAGCGTCTGCCTTTTTTGTTGTTTTCTTAGCAGGTTTTTCTGCTTTTTTAGCTCCTTCAAATCCTGTAATACCAGTAATCTGAATTTGAGTTAATGATTGTCTGTGACCGTTTTTCACTTTGTAACCTTTTCTTCTTTTCTTTTTGAAAACGATTACTTTATCAGCTTTTACGTGGTCAAGGATCTCTGCCTCTACAGTGATTCCGCTTACAGCTGGGGCGCCTACAGTGATTGCTCCGTTTACAGTAAGAAGTACTTTATCGAAAGATACTTTACCTCCTTTGTCTCCTGCTAAACGGTTTACAAACAACTTCTGGTCTTGCTCAACTTTGTATTGAAGCCCTGCTATTTCTACAATTGCAAACATTGTTTATAAAATTTTTAGTTATTTCGAGGTGCAAATATAAGGATTATTTTCTAATCTCCTCAAATTCAACCCAATCTTTTTTAATTAAAATTTTAACTATGTTTTGAATAATTTATCACAATAAAGTGATAAGATTTTCCGTTAAATAATATAACTTCGCTAAACCAAAATATTTTATATGAAAAGAAACTTTAATTTCCGCATTATTGCGGGAGCAATTGCTGCACTATCTCTGTCAGCATGTAACGACGACTCACTGGAAACTCCTGTACAGCCAGAACAACAACAGGCCGAAAGCCAGAAAATCGACCAGCCCAACGCTCTTGAAAAAGTATGTTATTATGTAGATCAAAACTGGAGCTCCTCTTCCGTATTGCTTACCAGCTTACAAAATTCTACAGATACCAACTTTATGAATGGTCAAATGACAAAAATTGCGAGCCTTTGGGGAAGAAGCAACCCCACACTCCGTTTTGTGAATGATCCCTCCAATTACAACTCTACGTATAATGCCATATCCTACTCTACCGGAAAAATATATTATGGTTATGCGATATATTATGACGCCAAATCGAAAGGCGGAGATATTGTGAATGCCATGATTTTAGCCCATGAATACGGTCATCAGCTGCAATACATCTTTGGACTTCCATCTGTAAATGAATCTACAGCAAGGCCTAATGAACTTGAAGCAGACGGATTTGCTGGATATTATTTAAGAAGACCGAACGGTTACAACCAGACCAGTTTTACACAAATCGCAGCGGCATATGAATTTGCACAAAGCATCGGAGATTACCAGACAAACAGTCCCGGACACCACGGAACACCGCCGCAGAGAAGATCTGCCGTGCGTTTAGGGTTTCTTTTAGGACAATATGATCTCTCAGCTGCTGATTTCGATTATAATTTCTTTTATTATTATCAGGGAGTTTTGAACGGAACATACAAAACCGCTAAAAACTCCCGTTTTCCTGAACTTGATGCTTATATGAGTCAGTATCTTGATGAACTGAAGAAAATTCAGACGGGAGAAATCTCTGCTGATCAATTCAGAAATTTAAAATAACATTCATTTTCGATATATCTTTTTTAGAGGCGGGCCAATATTCCCGCCTCTTTTCTTTTTGAAAATATTCATAAAGTTTATTTACTTTTGAGCATTATATATACCTTATGAAAAGAGATCTCTACATTGACTTTGCAAAAGGACTGGCAACATTATCCATTATTTTCATTCATACGGCTTTCTGGTCCGGGCAGTTCTATATTCCGGCAGAAATAAGAGTATTTTCTCTGGTATTTGATGTAGCCTTATTTTATGCGTTAAGCGGGATCACTTCAGGTTCAAATATTGAAAAAACTTTTTACCGTTTGCTGAAACTTCAGATCACCTATATGATCTTTGTAACTTTCCTGTTTTTCCTTGATTATTTCTTTAAAATTTTCGGACTGAATTTTTTCTCCCTGGAATGGCTTCAGAATTTCTATTCCACCTTCGGATCAAAATATACAATTAACAGTATTTCAACCGCCCCACAATGGGAAAATCTGGGCAACTGGTACCTGCATCAATATACCAATGCTGACACATTTCCGGTCGTAATGGGAAGTTTCTGGTACTTAAAAGTTTATTTTATTCTCACCGTTTTCGGAGTGCTCATCTTACGGTTTTTCCCTAAACATATCAATTGGTTTATCGCATTATGCATTGCTTTAACGCTATTATTTAATATTTTCCCGGAAATATATCCTGAAGGGCAGGTGGGATATGTCGCCTTTTACCTGGCCGTTTTTCTGATCGGCAACAGAATGAAGGGCAAAAATATACCTGACAAAATGATTCCTGTACTGTATGCCTGTGTTGCTGCAGCTTTAATCTGGATGTTTTGGCATTACGGCAATGAAATTTTTTACAAAATCAACAGAAATAAATTTCCGCCGAAAATTCCATATATCATCTGGGCATTATTTTCTCTCGTAACGCTTTTTGTTTTTTATAACCGTTTAAAAATTTCTAAAGAAAGTTTCGTCACCTATATCGGAAAGAACGCCATATTTTTCTATTTTGCCCAGGGTATAAGCTCTTCCCTTGTATATTTTTTGGTAGTTCCTTTAAAAGAAGATATGCCCTGGTGGATTTTAATGATTCTTATTTATATCATTAACATAATCCTGGCGTTTGGAATTTCAGGCATACTAAAGAAAGTAGACAGTTTCGGATGGAATATCCTTGAAATAGTAAGAAAAAAAACTGCTATTGAATAGCAGTTTTTTGTTTTTCTAATCTCTTCTTCCGCTTCGCGCAATTAATGCGATGATAATGATAAGAAGAATTGCACCCCCGATAATGTACATTGGGTTGGCATACCATTCTGTAGTGGTAGTGGTATTATTTTCTGTAGTAACGACTCCTCCGGCATTATCCTGTGCAAATGAATAAAAAGACATAAATACTGAAAATGCAAATGCAAGCAAAGCACTCATCTTACTTTTAATAGCTGTAATTGTTTCCATAATGTTTATATTTTTAATTGGTTTTAAAACAATAACAAAAAAAGTACCATCAGGTTTAGATATTTTATAAAAAAGATGAATTTGAATGAAAATCTTCAACGAAAATAAACTTCTGTCATATCACAAAATATTTTAATTTTACACAAAATTTTAAACTATGTTTAAGTTGAAACTTCCCACTGATCCAAGGTGGGCAAATATAGCAGAGGGAAACATTGAAGAAATTTTGACGGATCACGCATGGTGTGAGCAAAAAGCGGCTACAAATGCGATCGGGCTTATTACAATGCTTCCTGAATACCCCGAGATTGTTACAGAACTTCTTGCTATTGCACAGGAAGAACTGGAGCATTTTAACCAGGTTCATGAAATCATTAAAAAAAGAGGCTACACTTTCGGACGTACCAGAAAAGACGATTATGTAAACGAGCTCGTACAATTCATACAGAAAGGAGGTAACAGAGATGATCTTATTGTTGATAAAATGCTTTTTGCAGCCATGATCGAAGCCAGAAGCTGCGAACGCTTTAAGGTACTTACCGAGAACATCAAAGATGAAGAGCTTAAAACTTTTTACCGCGACCTGATGGTTTCGGAAGCCAATCATTATACAACATTCATAGGATTTGCAAGACAGCTTGGAGATCCTGAAAAAGTAAATAAACGCTGGGAAGAATGGCTGGAATATGAAGCCAAAATAATTCAGTCGTACGGAAAAGGTGAAACCATTCACGGATAATAATATTTTAAGGTGAAAAAGCTGACGTTTGAAAATATTGCCAATTGGTTCCTGAAAAATTTCTTTCAGGGGCTGGTTATTATCGGCCCTATCGGACTGACCATGTTTGTCATCTGGTATGTCGTGTCCTCCATTGACAATATTATTCCTTCGGTCGCTAAAGAGATTCCCGGGTTGGTTTTTATCTCAACTATTTTATTTACGGCAATGTTAGGATATCTGGGCAATAAATTTGTTGTCGGCAGATTCTTTTTCGACGCTATGGACCGCCTGCTTGAAAAAACGCCGGGCGTAAAACATATTTATACCCCAACCAAAGACGTTATGTCTTCCTTTGTCGGAGATAAGAAAAAGTTCAACGATCCGGTCTGGGTAAAAACCAACGAAAATCCCGAAATATGGAGAATCGGTTTTCTCACCCAGAAAGAAATGGCAGACGTTGAAAAACACAATTATGTTGCGGTATACCTGCCACATTCTTACGCTATTTCAGGATGGGTAATTGTTACGGAAGAAAAAAACATCAAACCGGTAGTGGGCATGACGGCAGCTTCTGCAATGAAATTTGCGGTAAGTGGCGGTGTAGCAGGCTTTCACTCAGATGATAATATTTTTAAAGCTCCGGAGTAATACGGCTTAAAAAACATATCCTTTGATGAATTTGAAATTATTCAAATAAAAATTCTTTACAAAACAATCTAATAAATACTATCATGAACTTACCGTACGCGGAACCATTCCGCATTAAAATGATTGAGGAAATCCGTCAGTCAACCAGACAAGAAAGAGAACAATGGCTTAAAGAAGCAAACTATAATTTATTCAACCTAAAATCTTCACAGGTTTTCATCGATCTTCTTACCGACTCCGGAACCGGAGCAATGTCCGACAGACAATGGGGTGCTTTGATGATGGGTGATGAAAGCTATGCCGGTTCGCGTTCTTTTGAGCAGCTTCACCAGACCGTTCAGAGCATTACAGGTTTCAAATATCTTTTACCAACCCACCAGGGAAGAGCTGCAGAAAATGTACTTTTCTCCGTTTTGGTAAAAGAAGGAGATGTAGTGCCTGGAAATTCTCACTTTGACACCACAAAAGGGCATATTGAATTCAGAAAGGCACACGCTATTGACTGTACTATAGATGAGGCTTTTGACATCAATGACCTTCATCCTTTCAAAGGAAATATCAATATTGAAAAACTTGAAGAAGTTTATAAAACACATCCGAAGGAAAACATTCCTTTCTGCTTAATTACAATTACCTGCAACTCATCCGGAGGACAGCCTGTATCTCTGGAAAATATGAAAGCCGTAAAAGAACTTTCCGACAAATATGGCGTTCCTGTATATTTTGACTCGGCGAGATTCGCAGAAAATGCATATTTTATCAAAAAAAGAGAAGCCGGGCAGGAAAACAGAAGCATCAAAGAAATCTGCAAAGAGATTTTCTCTTACGGTGACGGGATGACCATGAGTTCTAAAAAAGACGGACTGGTAAACATCGGAGGTTTTATCGCTTTAAATAATGAAGAAGTTTTTAGAAAAGCTTCCAATTTCACCATTATTTATGAAGGTTTCATTACTTATGGAGGAATGGCGGGAAGAGATATGGCCGCTTTAGCGGTTGGTCTTGATGAAGCTACAGAATTTGCTTATCTGGAAAGCAGAATTTCCCAGGTGGAATATCTTGGAAATAAATTAATAGAATATGGAATTCCGGTTCAGAAACCTATCGGTGGACATGCTGTATTCATTGATTCCCTTAATTTCCTTCCAAAAGTTGACCGTTCAGAATATCCTGCACAAACGTTAGGACTTGAAATTTATAAAGAAGCCGGTATCCGAACCGTAGAAATCGGGACATTATTGGCTGACAGAGATCCTGAAACAAGACAAAACCGTTATCCGAAGCTGGAATTAGTGCGTCTTGCCATACCAAGAAGAACGTATACCAACAACCATATGGATTATATTGCCGCTGCTATCAGAAACGTTTATGAAAGACGTGATGAGATTGCCAAAGGCTATAAAATAACCTGGGAACCTGATCTGTTGAGACATTTTACGGTTCAGCTTGAAGAAGCTTAAATAAAAAAAGGATTCAAATTAGTTTGAATCCTTTTTATTTTTAATACGTTTAATTGATGCTTTACGCATAATGCACTTATTATATTCAAATTTTAAACTTTTAGTAAAAATTACATTTAATTACAATTCAATACATAACAAATATTAATTTTAATTATTACTTTGAAAAAAAATTAATATTTTTGATTTGAATCTAAAAAGCTGATGACATGAAAATTAAATATCTGAGTGCCGTATTTTTAGGCACTGCTTCTGTAATGTATTCACAGCAGGCAAATGATACTGTTTCGAAGTACACCAAGATCGAGGAAGTTGCTATTACAGGCAGCCGGAATAAGAAAAGAACGGTTGTTGATACCCCAGTCCCGATCGATGTTATAGACATTAAGCAGGTGAGTCAGTCTACGGGTCAGGTAGAAGTAAACCAGCTTTTGCAGTTTGCCGCTCCTTCATTTAATTCCAACAAACAATCGGGCTCGGATGGTGCAGACGCAGTAGATCCCGCAACATTACGCGGACTGGGACCCGATCAAACTTTGCTTTTACTCAATGGAAAAAGATACCACCAGTCTTCCCTCATCAATCTCTTCGGAACGAAAGGACGAGGAAATACCGGATCTGATATGAATACAATTCCCATTGGAGCAATAAAAAGAGTGGAAGTTCTTCGGGACGGAGCTTCAGCACAATACGGTTCTGACGCTATTGCAGGAGTCATCAATGTGATTTTAAATGACCGCGATCACGGTTTTGAGGGAAATGCTTTCTATGGTGTCAATCTTTTCAAAAGCCCGGGAGATCACGATGTTGTTTCTGACCGGAAAATTGACGGAAATACGTTTGATTTTTACGGAAATTACGGGACGAAAATAGGATCAAAAGGAGGTTTCGGTAATTTTACCGCAGAGTTTGTCAATAAAGAATTTGCTATCCGCAACGCTAATCCGGAAAAATATGACGCTCCGAGACAACGATTTGGGGATGCCAAATCTCAAAATTTTTATTTTTTCGGAAATATTGAGATCCCTTTGACGGACAACCTGAAATTTTATTCAAGACAGGGGTTTTCCCAAAGAAATACAGATGCTTATGCCTGGACGCGAAGTGCTGATGCAGACGGAAATATTCCGGAAGTTTATCCTAACGGCTTCAATCCTGTTCAAGACACCAATATTACGGATTTTACCTTTGACAATGGTTTGAAGTTTAAAGTCGCAGACTGGGATGTAGACTTTTATAACGCTTTCGGGAGCAATAGATTTACTTATCAGATAGACAACACCATTAATGCCACATTGGGTGTAAAATCTCCGAGAAGTTTTGACGCGGGAGGTCATTCCTTATTACAAAATACTACTGGGTTTAATGCTGCGAAACAATTCGATTTGCTGGAAGGCCTCAATATTGCTTTCGGATCAGAATTCAGGTATGAAAAATTTAACATTATTAAAGGAGAAGAAGCATCGTACGCAATGTATGATCTTAATGGAAATATTGTAACAGCAGGAACGAATCCTGGTTTACTCGTAACTAATCCTTTAAGCGGTAATGTAAGACCGGGAGGCTCACAGGGATTTCCGGGATATTCGCAGGAAATCGGTAAAAACAGAAATAATTTTGCAGCCTACATCGATACCGAACTGGACATTACAAAAAACTGGATGATCAGCGTAGCGGGAAGATTTGAAAATTATAACGACTTTGGAAGTACCCTTAACGGAAAGTTTGCAACCCGGTACAAAATAACACCTCAGCTCGCTTTCCGCGGTTCTTTTTCTACAGGCTTCAGAGCGCCTTCTTTAGCACAGAAATACTACAGTCTGCAGTTTACTAATTTTCAGGGAGGCAATCTTGTAACGATTCAGCTGGCTTCCAATGACAGTGATCTGGCAAACAGGGTGGGTATTTCGCAGCTGAAACAGGAGACTTCGGTAAACGGAAGTGCCGGATTTACCTTTAATACAGGAAAATTCACTGCAACTGTAGACGGTTATTATATTAAGGTAAAAGACAGGATTGTGCTTACAGGAAATTTCGACAGAAGTGATCTTCCGGCAGATGTACAGGCTGACTATCCATACATTGACCAAGCACAATTCTTTTCTAACGCGATTGATACCAAAACAAAAGGAGTGGATGTCATTATAAGTTATCTTCAGAATATCGGAAAGGGAAAGCTTACAGCAACTCTTGCAGGAAATTATAATAAAATGGAAATTACCAAAGTCAACACTTCAGACCGGCTTGCAGGAAAAGAAGAAATTTATCTGAGTCCAAGGGAAAGAGCATTTATTCTGGCATCTGCCCCGGAAACCAAAATCAATTTAAGTCTGAATTATAAGATCCAAAAATTTAATGCCAATCTGCAGTTGGTACGGTTCGATAAAGTGAGCCTGATCGGGTATAATGGTGCAGATGACTACCAGATCTACAATCCAAAAGTAACGGCAGATCTTTCATTTGGTTATGATTTCTCGAAAAGCATTACCCTTACGATAGGAAGTAAAAATGTATTTAACAGATATCCTACCCTTCAAAAAACATCCGTTTCAGAAGGCAATACAGAATCCGGAGGTATTTTTGATCCAGTACAGATGGGCTTCTCAGGGAGACAGGTTTTTGCCCGTTTTAATTTCAGGTTTTAACCTTTGAATAAATCAGCGGCTCAATCTTCGATTGAGCCGCTGATTTTAAATTTATTTCTTAGAAATCTTATAGAGTTTTCCGCTGTCCGTAATTGCATACAAATTACCGTCACTTCCGTTCAGCACATCCCGGAAGCGCTCTTTTTCATCTGACAACAGCCTTTCTTCGCCGACTACTTTATTATCTTTCATCACAATCCTGTTGATATGTTCTCCGCTGAGACATCCGATCATCAGATTTCCTTTCCATTCATCAATATTTCCTGTGTAAAAAGTAACGCCGCTTGGAGAGATTACAGGATCCCAATAATAGACAGGCTGCTCGGTTCCTGCTTTTTGGGTCGTTCCGTTATTTATTTTTTCTCCGGAATATTCAATTCCGTAGGTAACATCGCCCCATCCGTAATTTTTCCCGGCTTTAATTAAATTAATTTCATCTCCGCCTCTCGGTCCCATTTCAACATCCCAGAGATTCCCATTGGGATCAATGGCCATTCCCTGAGGATTTCGGATTCCATATGCATAAATTTCGGGTTTAAATCCTGCTTTACCGATAAATGGATTTCCGGGAGCAGGCTTTCCTTCTTTTGTGATTTTTAATATTTTACCTAAATAATTATCTGTTCGCTGTGCGTACACTCTTGTCTGCTTATCCGACCGTTCTCCCGTGCTCACAAATAAATTTCCGTCTTTATCGAAAGCCAGTCTGCTTCCGTAATGCTTATCTCCATCATACGTAGGAGTTGCCCGAAATATCACCTGAACATCAGAAATATTTTTGAGATCAGCAGAAAGCTTTCCTTTCCCTACGGCAGTATGATTTCCTTTGTCATAAGGTTCTGAAAAGCTGAAGTAAATGATATTATTGTTGAAAAAATCAGGATCTAGCGCAACATCAAGCATTCCGCCCTGCCCTTTCGGATCAACTTTTGGAAAACCGTCAATTTTAGAAATCTGTTTTCCGTCTGTAGAAACAACGTTCATATAACCTCTTTTATCAGTTATCAGAAGTCTTCCGTCCGGAAGGTTAATAATTCCCCAGGGCTTCCCTAAATCATTACTCAAAACTTCAACCTTGTAAGGCGTCGAAGTTTTTACTGCTTTAATTCTCGTCTGTCCGGTAAAGGCAGGATTATATTCCGGAGAATTCGGTGCTTTCGTTTCAACACTTCCGTCACTTCCTTTTTGCTGAGCATTAACCTTGCCCTCTTTACATGATGCCAGAATAAGAAACAAACTGACCGCTGAAATATAAAATTTATTGGTTTTCATATAATTAAGATAGATTATTTTGCTGAAGAATGGAAAAATAATGCCACAAAAATTTGTGAGTTTAGATTTTTATTCTACATTTGTAGAGACAATTCCAAATTTGTAGAATATGAAAGAAATAAAACTGACCGATTCTGAAAAAGATCTTATGGAAATACTCTGGGAAAAAGAAAAGGTTTTCATGAAAGATATTTTAGAATCTTATCCGGACCCTAAACCTGCCACAACAACAATCGCGACTCTCCTGAAAAGAATGCAGAATAAAGATTTTGTGGGGTATACATTGTATGGAAATTCTCGCGAATATTATCCGAAAGTCGCAAAGGGAGAATATTTTAAGGAAGAAATGTCTTCCATGATTGACCGTTTTTTTAATAATTCCGTGACGCAGTTTGCCTCTTTTTTCACATCTAATGCTAAACTTTCACAAGAAGAATTGAAAGAACTCAGAGAAATTATTGACAAGCAAATTGATGAAAAATGATAATTATTTTAAAAATAATTTTAGGGTCTTGGATGCTTCTGGCCGTATACTATCTGTTGTTACAGAAGGAAAAAATGTATCGGTTCAACAGATTTTACCTAATGTTTTCTATTCTGTTTTCTTATACCGTTCCATTTATTTCTATCCAATCGGAAAACTTAAAACCGAGTAACCGTATTCAAACGACCTTTGAGACAACACAACAGGCTTTAGACATTACTCCGGGCCAGGAAAATTTTAACTTAATTAACTGGATCTGGATTATTTACGGAACTGTAACGCTGATTTTTTTAATAAGGATGATCAAGTCATTTATAGCAATTAAAAATATGAAGGGCAGGAGGGTAAAATATCAGAACCAAAACATATTGATTACTAAAGAATGTACTTCACCTTTTAGCTTTTGGAATACTATTTATTTAGGACAAAATTATCTTAGGGATAATAAAATAGATCCCCGGATTTTTTTGCATGAAAAAAGTCACCTCGAACAGAAGCACAGCGTTGATGTTATAATTATCGAAATCCTGAAAGCTTTTACCTGGTTCAATCCTTCGATATTTTTTTACCAGAAAGCCATTATTACCAATCATGAATTTCTGGCAGATGAAGCCGTATTGAAGAAAAATTTTAACGTTAAAGATTATCAGCACCTTATTCTCGACGAAATTATTTCAACTAAAAACCATAACCTTATCCATACATTCAATTTTACTAACACCAAAAAACGATTTATTATGATGAACACCAAAAAGTCTAAATTGACGAATCTTAAAAAAGTAATCTGCATCCCTGCCTTAATGATTACTTTCGGATTATTTGTACAAAAAACATACGCCAATCCCATTGAAAAAATGGTTGAAGAAACACAAAAAAGGATTTCTGAACCTGTAAAAAATGTAATTTCTGAAAGCGAATCTACTCTGAACAATACTGAAAATGAGTTTTCGGATCATCAAAGTGAAACACAGGAAAGACTTATCACAAGCAGAAATGAAGACAGGGTTGTTCAGGATACCATCCGGCCTAAAGAAAGTGAAAATACTGTAAACAAAAATAAAACAGCCCAGAATACAATAAATCAAACAGATACACCATTGGCTCAAAATGAGGCGACATCACTTCCACAATATCCGGGAGGAATTAACGAAATGCGGGACAAAATGTTAAAGGTATTCGACGCAGCCAAACTTGATCCCGGCAAAAACAACGAAGTATACAAAACGGAATTAAGCTATATCATTGCAGAAGACGGAAGTATAACGAATATAAAAGCTATGGGAAATAACGAAGCTTTCAATATGGAAACAATTGTTTCATTTAAAAAAGCCAACGAAAATATTACCTGGAAACCCGCCAAAAAAGATGGGAAACCAGCACCTTACAAGATGAGAATTCCGTTGACGATGTCCTTTGAAAATTAATATAAGCTTCCACAAGTTAAGCAGCACTCAACTGAGTGCTGTTTTTGTTTGAAGGATAACGAGGGAGCAATTAAAATGTGGCAGCAAATACATTCAATGTCAAATATATCTTTCGTATTTTTGTTAGATAAGATCACAATTTTCTATGCAATTCAAACTTCAATCAGAATATAAACCTACCGGCGACCAGCCACAAGCTATTGAAAAGCTTACCGAGGGCGTTAAAATCGGTGAGAAATACCAAACGCTTCTGGGAGTTACCGGATCCGGGAAAACTTTTACGGTAGCGAACGTCGTTCAGAATGTTCAGAAACCAACACTGGTTCTGGCGCATAATAAAACACTCGCGGCACAGCTTTTTATGGAATTCAAGGAATTTTTTCCTGAAAACGCCGTTGAATATTTCGTCAGTTATTACGATTATTATCAACCGGAAGCTTACATTGCTACCACCGGAACCTATATCGAAAAAGACCTCAGCATCAATGAGGAAGTTGAAAAACTAAGGCTTTCTGCTACAGCAAGTTTATTATCCGGAAGAAGAGATGTTTTAATTGTCGCTTCTGTATCGTGTATTTACGGTATCGGAAATCCTACAGAATTTCACAAATCACTTATTTCCATTGCGATTGGAGAAAAGGTAACGCGAACCGCACTGCTCCATTCTTTAGTTAACGCTTTATATTCCAGAACATTAAATGAGTTTCAACGGGGTACGTTCCGGGTGAAAGGAGATGTTATTGATGTCTTTCCTGCGTATGCTGATAATGCTGTGAGAATTCAGTTTTTCGGAGATGAAATTGAAAAAATCCAGAGTTTCGACCCCGTTTCGGGTAATGTAACTTCCAGTTTTGAACAGATTCAAATCTATCCGGCCAATCTTTTCGTAACTTCAAAAGAAACGCTGAACGGCGCCATCCGCAATATTCAGGATGATCTGGTAAAGCAGGTTGACTTTTTCAATATGATAGAAAAACCACTGGAAGCTAAAAGATTACAGGAAAGAACAGAGCTCGATCTTGAAATGATTAAGGAGCTTGGTTATTGTTCGGGAATTGAGAACTATTCCCGATATCTTGATGGAAGATTACCCGGTACAAGACCTTTCTGTCTTCTTGATTATTTCCCGAAAGATTATTTAATGGTAATTGATGAGAGCCACGTTACGGTTCCTCAGGTTCATGCCATGTACGGAGGTGACCGCAGCAGAAAGGAAGCTTTGGTGGATTACGGTTTCAGGCTTCCTGCCGCAATGGATAACAGACCTTTAAAGTTTGAAGAATTTGAAGCCATTCAGAATCAGGTTATCTATGTTTCCGCTACACCTGCAGATTATGAGCTGGAAAAAACCGGAGGTGCTTATATTGAGCAGATCATCCGTCCGACCGGTCTTTTGGATCCCATCATTGAAATACGGCCTACGATCAATCAGATTGATGATTTAATGGAGGAAATTCAGAAAAGGGCCGATGTGGATGAAAGAGTTTTGGTAACGACCCTCACGAAGAAGATGGCAGAAGAATTAACCAAATATTTTACAAAATTCGGAATCAGAACAAGATATATTCACTCTGATGTTGAAACCCTTGAGCGTATTCAGATCATGCAGGACCTGAGAGTTGGGCTCTTTGATGTTCTTATTGGAGTTAATCTATTAAGAGAAGGGCTTGATTTACCGGAAGTTTCTTTAGTAGCCATTCTGGATGCCGATAAGGAAGGGATGTTGAGAAGCCGCCGGTCTATGATCCAGACGGTAGGACGTGCCGCAAGGAACCTCAATGGCAGAGCCATTATGTATGCTGATAAGATTACAAAATCTATGCAGGCTACGCTTGATGAAACAGAGTATCGTAGAGCCAAGCAAATGGAATACAATAAAGCACATGGAAAAGTTCCTGTTGCCTTAAATAAGAAAATATCTGAAAGTTTGGTCGGAAGAACCAAAGATTTCCCGGACGAAAAATACACCCAGAAAGAAATTCTTCAGAAAGTTGCAGAGGCCAAAGCAAACTATACCAACGAAGATATCGAAAAGGTGATCGCACAAAAGCAGAAAGAAATGGAATCTGCTGCTAAAAACCTTGATTTCATTAAAGCTGCAAAATTAAGGGATGAGATTGCCGCGTTGAAAGGATAAATTTTTCGGCGGCAGCGAAGCTGCCGCCGAAAATTCAAAAAGACAAACCTAAATAACTATAATCAAATGAAAAAAGTAACAGGAATCGGCGGGATATTCTTCAAATGCAAAGATCCGAAGGCTTTGAAGGAATGGTATAAAACCCATCTGGGAATTGATGTAAACGAATATGGTGCTACATTCGACTGGAAAGGCATGACAGATTCGAACTCGAAAGGCTCACTGACATGGAGCCCTACGCCTGAAACAACAAATTATTTTGAACCTTCAGTAAAAGAGTTTATGATCAACTACACGGTTGATCATCTGGAAGCTTTAGTTGAAGAACTCAAAAAAGAAAATGTTGAAATTTTAGATGAAATAGCAGTGTACGATTTTGGAAAGTTTATACATATTCTTGATCCTGAAGGAAATAAGATTGAACTCTGGGAGCCAATGTAATTAGAATTAAAAATTTTCGGCGGCCCCAAAGGTGCCGCCGAATCTTATTTTAAAACTTATAGGTTTTATTCTTATATTTTTCGTAGTTCCCTGTTGCCCCTCGAATTGGGGAAAGCAAATCCATTAAACCATTCAGTTTTATTTCATAAATGGTAGACAGCTGCATTCCCAATTTTCCTTTTGGCATTCCTGTCCGCTGAAACCATTCAAGATAACTTACCGGTAAATCTGCCAATATTGTTCCCTGATACTTTCCGAAAGGCATTTTCACCTCACAAATTTCTTTTAATATTTCGGGGTTTATTCCGTTTTCCATGCTATACAATTAAATTAATTTTTTCCTCCAGCTCATCATCTTTATCCGGAAGCTTAAGATCCGGAGTATCATCATCCGAAAATTCATTTCTATATACCTGAATCAGCAGCAATGTTAACGATATGAGAATAGGCCCGAAAACAAGTCCCATAAAACCGAAAAGATTCATACCCATGATGATTCCGAAAACGGTATTCAAAGGATGGATATCTTCTAATTTTTTGAGAAGGGTAAAACGTAAAACATTATCCGTTAATCCAACAACAATCATACAATACGCAGCCAGTCCCAGTCCTGCTCCTGTATCTCCTTCTGCGATCATGTAGATACAGATCGGCACATAGATAATCGCTGCTCCCACTACAGGAATCATAGAGGCCGCAGCCGTTAAGGCAAACAGCAGCACGGGACTTGGCGCTCCGAAGATAAAATATCCTACAAGAGCAACAATTCCCTGACCAAGAGCCACCACAGGAATTCCGATCGCATTTGCCATTATAAGCTTCCTCATTTTCTCGCCTATTAAAGATACATTCGATCTTTTCAGCGGTGCGGAAGATGATAAAATCCTTTCGAAAAATCTTGGTTTTTCAAGCATAAAATAAAGAATAAAATACATTGACATCACAACCGTTAATGTATTAAATGTTCCGCTTAGTGCTTTTGTCGAGAATTGTCCGACATTATTTTTAAGCTTATCCATATTTTCTTTGCTTAAAATATCAAAGCCTACTTTTGAATAGATATAGGTGTGAATTTTTTCAAGGAAAATATTAAACTTATCCATATAAGCCTGAGCATTCCCAAGCTTTTCAATTAAAAGGTCTCCGATAAAATAGACCGGTAGGATGAGAACAATAAGACTTGCAAACATTAGCGTGAGTGAAGAAGCCCAGGGTTTCCATTTTTTTTCTTCCTGAAGGTAAAAGTTGTATTTCCTGCAGACCACATAAATGGTGATTGCCCCTAAAACCGCCGGGATGAAAAGTGCGAGATTAAAGCAGATCAGCCCCGCCAGAACGATGATTATGGCAAGCAGTGAGACCTGTTTTATTTTTACGCTGCTTATTTGTTCTTCTTTATTCATTATTTATTCAGCATTATTTGTCTTGGTTTTCCCAGGTAAGCGCAGTATGCAGAATACATTACTGCCAGGATAAATGGAGCCGTCACAATAATTCCTATACAGCACAATACCAATCCGGCAGCACTGATGAGAAGCCCCAAAAGTGATGTACCTAAAAATGTACCATAATTATTTTTCGCAATACTATATGTCTTATTAAGCGCATCCATAGCCGTAGCATTTTCAAATAAAAGGATAGGATAACCCAATAAAAATAGAGGAAAAACAAAAAAGAAAGGAAGCCCGCATAATGCTATGGAAATTCCTAAAATAATATTTGTAATTAAACTGTAAAGAAGAATATTCCCAAGGTTTTGTCTATAGCCGATGAAAAGATCCGAGAAATCAATATGAATCTTCGTATTATACTTATTAGCAATATAGATGAGTCCTACATAAAGTGGAGACAGCAAAATATTCGTAATACCAGAAAATGAATAGTAGAAAGGAGCTCCCGGCCGGTTCCAGTATTCATATTTAGAAAAATCACCGTCATCAAAGTCATTGAAACTGCTAAAATCTCTGAAGCCGCCCCAGGAATTATATCCTGTCAACGACTGTACAATTACATCGGCAATTATACAGATAATCATCGCTACAATCGCATAAAGAAAAATTCCTTTGTACATCTCAAAAGCATGAGAAATAATTGAGCCCGTATTTCTTTCCGGAACAGAGCCCTGCTGTTCAAATTCACTGAATTCTGACATGGTGTTATATTTTAATGTTGTTTCTACCAAATTTAATTTTTTTTGGCAGAAAATGCATTAAAAACTATTTTAAATTAATTTTTCTCCGAAAAAATAACTTTATAAAGCGAATAGATCATCGCATTCCAGAAAGGAAATGTAAATAAACCGCCAATGAAAAACGCCATAAAGCCGACATATTTAAAAATAAAAGCCACTACCATGCAGACTAATATTTCTATGAAAAATACTTTCATCGCCTTAAAATGCAGAGCAATAGATTCAAAAATACTTTTATTCATAAAAAACATCATCGGCGCTACAAACAAAGTGATGCCCACCCAGACAAACCCAAGAATGATCGTCTGAAAGCTATACGCAAAAATAAAATACCAGAAAATATAGTACCCGATATATTTAAAAAAATTAGTCCCATTGTAACCCACGAAAAGATCACCCAGATTAGCCTGCTCACCAAGGTCCATTTTTCTGTAAATCTGGAAAAAACCTAGGTTTAACGGATATAGAAATATATGTGTTCCTACCATCCATAAAGAAAAACTCTGAAAATTCTCCGTCGACAAAAGCTTCTGCAACTGTTCTGTATATACCTGAACACCATCCTTCGCATACTTTGCAGTTTCCATATAACCATTTAAGATATCATACTTTGCATCGCAGAAAAAGAACACCGTCATCAGAATTCCGAAATACATGATTGAAAACATCAGCTGGAAAACCAATGTTTTATTCCAATAAAAAAACGCCTGTTTCAGTATAAAATCAAGACCCGGTTTCTGAGGATATTTATTTTCCATTAAAAAAATTTTGTGCAAAAGTAAACATCAATAATTACTTTTGCGGAATGTTTTCAGTGAATCATCAAAAATTTATGGAAATGGACGAACTTTCACTCAACAAAGTTCCCTATTTTTTTATTGTCGATTTCCTTGCACAGAATGTTGAAATATTCAAACAAGATGAAATTGAAAAATCAGGCTTATTAATTGATTTTCAAAACTTTTCAAACGTTAAAGAGCAACAAGCTTTGTCTAAAAATACAGAATGGAAATCATTTCCCGAAACCTTAGAGAGTTTTAAAATCGGTTTTGATAAAGTTCAGAAAAATATTCGCTTCGGAAACTCTTACCTGGTAAATTATACCCGAAAAACCAAAATTGAAACCAATTTGACTCTTGAAGAAATTTTTCATCATTCTTCTGCCAAATACAAAGTTTTTTATAAAGATTTTTTCGTATTTTTTTCTCCTGAAACTTTCATAAAGATAATCAATGGAAAAATATTCACTTATCCTATGAAAGGCACCATTGATGCTTCGGTTGAAAATGCCGCTGAGGTGCTGAGAAATGATATTAAAGAAAAAGCGGAACATTACACCGTGGTTGATCTTCTCCGAAATGATCTGAGTATGGTTGCAGATGATGTGAAGGTAGACAAGTTTCAGTATATTGATTTCATTAAAACCCAGCAAAAAGATTTGTACGCCATGAGCTCGGAAATTTCAGGAATCCTGAAACCGGAATTTGACGGAAAGCTTGGCAGCATTATGAAGAAGTTGCTTCCTGCAGGTTCTATTTTAGGAGCTCCCAAACCAAAAACACTGGAGATCATCCTTGATGCCGAAGGCTATGACAGAGGTTATTACACCGGAGTATGCGGCTGGTTCGACGGTAAAAACCTCGACAGCTGCGTGATGATCCGTTTTATTGAAAAAGAGGGTGATGCGCTGTGTTTCAAAAGTGGTGGTGGAATTACCCACATGAGCCGGCTGGAAGACGAGTATCAGGAAATGAAAAATAAAATTTATGTACCAATTCATTGAAAGTATAAAGATTGAAGATCAGGAAATCTTCTTATTGGAGTTACATCAGAAACGTGTAGATGCCACTTTTGCCCACTTCGGAAAAGAGGGCACTGTTGATCTTGCCAAAATCTATAAGCATCTTGAACATGACGAGGATGGCCTGTTTAAGCTCAGGATCGTTTATGATCTTGATAAAAAAATCAGGACCCAAATGATCCCTTATGCAATTCCGGAAATTGAAAGCTTCCAGCTGGTGGAAAATAACAGCTTCGACTATTCTTTCAAATTTGAAGACCGAAAGGAACTTGAAAAAATGAAGATGAAGGCTAAAGCTGAAGAAATCATCATCGTTAAAAACAATCATATTACCGATACATCTTACTCCAATCTTCTTTTCCTAAAGGGAAAAACCTGGTTTACACCTACTTCTTATCTTTTGAACGGAGTGCAAAGACAGAACCTCCTAAGAAAAAAGGAGATAAAAGAAATGGAAATTACGCTTCAGAATATCAAAGAATTTTCTCATTTCCAGATCATTAATGCCCTGAATGATTGTGATGAAAATTTCATCTATCCTATCGACAGGATTATTAATTTACCCGGAAATGAAGAATATGCAGATCTTTAATTCTCTTTAAGAGCATTAAAATATGCCTTCTGGATATCTGCATTGTTTTTACCATACGTATTAACTTCCAGTATTTTAGGCTGACTGTCAGGTTTGAAGAAATTTTCAAGAACGCGGTCTAATGTGATATCGTCATCCACCCTGGTATAGGAAAATCCGAAATGTTTTGCAAGAAACTCTGCATTTTTATGATGCTTTGTCGCAATAAACTCATCCAGTGTGTTCGGATTAGCATTTCCCGGACCCGGAATAATTTTAAAAATATTCCCTTCTCCATTATTAAAAATCATAATTCTTACAAATGGCGGAATATACTGATTCCAAAGGCCGTTGGTATCATAAAAGAAACTCAGGTCTCCTGTAATAAGCAACGTAGGATTTGAATTTTTTATGGCAAAGCCCATCGCTGTGGAGGTCGATCCATCGATTCCGCTTGTCCCTCTGTTGCAGTAAATTTTCCTTTTCCCGTAATCAAACAGCTGTGCATATCTTATCGCCGAGCTGTTGCTGAAGTGTACATTGTAATTTTCCGGAATCATCTGCGATGTTTTATAGAAAAAATAAAAATCGGAAAAATCTACCGTACTCAGAAACTTTTCATGCTTTGCATCTTTTTTGTCCCTGAGAACATCCCAAAGGTTAAAATATGGACTCGGCTCCAAGTTGATAAACTTCAGCAATTTGGAGAAAAAAACCTCCGGTTTTACCTGTACTTTTTCCGTCAAAGCAAAATAAGTGTCAGGCTGCCATACTTCATCCAGGTGCCAGTGCTGCTTCGGATGTGCCTTCCGCAGAAACTGTTTTACCTTTTTAGAAACAACATTCTGCCCTACTGTAATCAGTAAATCAGGTGCATAGGTTTTAAAATCTTCTTCGGTAAAATTAAAAACATACCGGTCGATATGCCTGAAGAATTTTTCATGATGAAGATTAGAATTTGCCTCGCTAAGCACAACCACAGAATGGTTTTTCACCAGCTGCGTCAGTTGATTTTCCAGCTCAGGACTGTAATCTCTTGTTCCTACCAGAATCATGATTCTCTGGGAAGTATTCCATTCCGCCACTAATGTAGAAGGAATTTCATATTCTTTCTGTCTGATTGTTTTCTCAACCGTAGGAAAAGTCGGAAGCTCTGAAACCAGTTCATAAAGAGGTTCTTCCAGAGGAATATTGATATGAACCGGCCCCTGCTTTTCAATGCACAATTCAATGGCTTTCTTTATGGTATCAAAATTAAGGTCTTCTGCATTTTCTTTCCCGTCTTCCAACAGCTGGAAATCTCCGTAAGAATGCTGATGAAAAAGATTATTCTGCCGTATCGTCTGTCCGTCAAAAATATCAACATAATCCATTGGCCTGTCAGCCGTTAACACCAAAACCGGAATATTGGAATAAAAAGCTTCAGTAATAGCCGGATAGTAATTGGCCGCCGCAGAACCGCTGGTACAGGTAATTGCAACCGGCTTTTTTTCACTCATCGCCATGCCAAGACCTACAAAAGCGGCACTTCTTTCGTCAACAATGCTGTAACAGTTAAAACTGTCTGTTTCCGAAAAGTGGATGGCCAAAGGGGCGTTTCTGGATCCCGGGGAAATAATGATATCTGAAATTCCGTACTGCTGAAGAAGATGCGCCAATATCTGAATACTTCTTTTGGAAGAATATTTTTTCATAGCACAAATTTAATTTATAAATAATTAACTATAAAATGATTTTCATTTAAAATCTGTAATTTAGCCATTCGTTAAATTTCTAAAAATGGACAAAATACCTAGTGTAGACCTGCGTGATTTCCTTTCGGGTGACCCGGAACGCAAACAGAAATTTGTAAATGAAATCGGAAAAGCTTATGAAGAAATTGGTTTTGTTGCCTTAAAAGGCCATTTTCTTGATGACAAACTAGTAGATGAATTGTATGAAGAGGTAAAAAACTTTTTTGAATTGCCAACGGAAACGAAACAAAAGTATGAGATTCCGGGAATTGGCGGACAAAGAGGCTATGTAGGATTCGGTAAAGAAACTGCAAAAGGCTTCAAAAAAGGCGATCTGAAAGAGTTTTGGCATTTCGGACAATATGTTTCCGAAGATTCCAAATACAAAGCAGAGTATCCTGATAATGTAATCGTAGAAGAGCTTCCAAAGTTCAACGAAGTCGGTAAGGAAGCATACCAAATGCTGGAAAAAACAGGAAAGTATGTGCTCCGAGCTTTAGCCTTGTATCTCGGATTGGACGAATTTTATTTTGATGATAAAATTGCAGAAGGAAATTCTATCCTAAGACCCATCCATTATCCTCCGATTACACAAGAGCCGGATGATGCAGTGAGAGCTGCCGCACACGGAGACATTAACCTCATTACATTATTGATGGGATCTCAGGGAAAAGGGCTTCAGGTTCAGAATCACAAAGGTGAATGGATTGATGCTATTGCAGAGCCGGATGAACTGATGATTAATGTAGGAGACATGCTTTCCAGACATACCAATAATAAACTGAAGTCTACCATACACCGAGTGGTGAACCCGCCAAGAGAATTGTGGGGAACTTCAAGGTATTCAATCCCTTTCTTTATGCACCCGGTAAGTTCAATGTCATTGAATGCACTGGAAAACTGTATTGATGAAAATCATCCGAAACTGTATGAAGATACAACAGCAGGAGAATTTCTTCATGAACGATTGATAGAATTGGGACTAATCAAAAAATAATTAACAACCAGGCAATTTGTCCGGTTTTTTTATTCTAAAATTTTAAAATAAAACAAATTTATATTAACATAAAAATAATATACCACAAATGTTTGACATATTCATTTTTTAATTATCTTTACAGAAGTATCAAATTTTTAACTAAAACAATATGAAAAATTTAAAAAAACTAAGCAAAGGCCAATTAAAAAGTATTACAGGAGCTGGAATTAAACTTCCTGAGCCGGAATTTTGTATGTATGCATGTGGTAATGTTATTATCTGCGCAACATGCAGTAAAGATTTCAAATGTCCTGATGATACGATGTAATTCAATCAGAAACATTTTTTCATAAAAGAAGCCGTTCCTTTTGGGAGCGGTTTTTCATTTAATCAAATAGTTTTAACTGCTGATCTTTCGAGCCGGTAAAATTTTTTGTAGTAAGTTTCGGAAATTCCTTTCCCTCAAAAAATTTCTTTCTTCCGATTTTGAATGTATTGTGAATCATTTCCGCAATGTTGCCTTCCCCTTTCTGGCGGTCAAAAAACTTTTTCTCGCCCAACTTTCCTCCGCGCATAGAACGGATTAAGTTCAAAACTTTTTGTGCACGGTCCGGAAAAGCACCTTCTATCCAGTTTACAAAAACAGGTTCTACTGTATCATTCAGCCGTACCAAAGTGTACCCGAAACTTTGTGCACCGGCATCTGAAATTGCTTTTAAAATAGCTAAAGGCTCATCGCTGTTCAGGCCTGGAATAATGGGTGCTACCATTATATTAACCGGAATCTTATTTTCTGAAAGGATTTCTATTGCTTTCAATTTGTTTTTTGCAGAGCTTGTCCGCGGCTCCATTTTTCTTCTCAGTTCCTCATTAATGGTTGGAATACTTAAAGAAACACTGACAATATTCTGTTCAGCCATTGGTCTTAAAATATCCAGGTCTCTGAGGACCAGGGCATTTTTTGTAAGAATATTTACCGGATGTCTGTAATCAAGGCAAACCTGAAGAAGTTTTCTTGTAATCTCAAACTGCCGTTCTGCCGGCTGATAACAATCGGTATTTCCGGAAAGCAGAATCGGTTCAGGCTGATACCCTCTTTTCTGAAAAAATTTTTCTAACAGTTCCGGAGCGTTTTTCTTTACCATAATTTTCCTCTCAAAATCAATTCCGGCGCTGTATCCCCAATATTCATGGGTTGGTCTTGCAAAGCAATAAGAGCAGCCATGTTCACAACCCTGGTAAGGATTCATAGAGTACTCCATTGGGAGATCTTCACTTTTCACCTGATTTACAATAGTTTTAGGAAACACTTCGGTAAAAGATGTTTTTACCGTTTCATAGTCTTCATCTTCCGGCTCATAGGTGTATCTGTCGAAACGATTGGTTACATTTCGCTGAGCCCCCTGTCCTTTTATGATATTTTCATTCTGCATGATATGGTAAAATTAGAATGGAAGTTTAATAAAATAATAAGTTTTAACATTAAAGTTTTCCACAAAAATATCCGGCACCTTAATGGAGCCGGATTGCAATAATTGGATATATCTTGTTTTATTATTTTAATGCATAAAATTCAATACCATGATAATCTTCCTCAAGGTATCTTTTGTCAAAGTGCCTATGATAATCTGAGTAGGAATCACTGTATTTTTTATCTTTTCTATGTAATATTTTTTTAATTCCGATGATACTTAATACTGCCAGAAGACCGACTCCTCCTGCCAGTAAAACGCCAACTTCCTTTTTCATATTTCGTCTGATTTATTATTGTCTTTATTGCAAAAAGCATACCCAATACTAAAATTTAAATATAATTTTTTGTTAACAAAAGAGCTGATATATAAATATCGTTTTTAAACAATTGGTTTAATTATTGCATTTTAGAAAGAAAATATTATTATGGAAGGTACAGGAAATATTGACAAAATGACCACACTGAGTCAGGTGATGACAAGACTCACTCAAAGAGGTATCCACAGAGAATTCAGAATGAATGAAAACTGTGAAATGAAACTGGAAAATTCTGAGAAAATATATCAGCCTAATGAGCTTACTATTATAAAAACTTATCGCTTCGAAGGCCCAAGTAGTCCTGATGACAATGCCGTTTTGTATTTGGTAAAAGATACTGAAGGAAATATCGGAATGATCATCGATTCTTATGGTGCCGGCAGCAATTATCCTAAGGAATTTGATAATTTCCTCCGCGAAGTTCCTATTCTTGAGAGTGACGAATTTGATTTTGATTAATATAAAAAGGCCCGAAACTAATTAGCTTCGGGCTTTTCTTTTTTCTTGAATACTCCTTTTAGAAAACCTTTCTTTTCCGGTTCTTTTTCTTTCTGTTCCTGTTTTTGCGGATCTTTTTTTACAGCCTGCCCAATTTCTTTGGCAGATGTTTTCATTTCCTTTATATCTGACTTTACATTTTTCACTGTAGAAACAGCTTTTTCTGTCGTTTTTTTGGCTTTATCAATATTGATTCCGATCAGAGTTTTCTTTAAACCCTGCTCAATCCCTTTCCAGAAAAGGTTGAAAAACGATTTGGTAGGATCTCTTTCCACATCTTCCACATCTACGTCTTCCGGAAGCTTCCCGGAATCCGATTTCACCAACAGGTTGGCAACAGCCGTAAGAAAGCCTTTTTTCTCGTTGTTTTCTTTATCAAGGATCGTTACTTTCAGATCTTTATGTTTAAGATTGAATTTCCCGCTTAATCCTTTAGGATTTCCTCTGAAATTAAAAAGCATCTCCTGAATGGTTCCGGTAGCCGTTACGTGAAGATAAGGTCGGATAAACGGATTAATTCCCGTAGCCGGAAGATTAGTCGTTCTCCCCGAAATAGCAAAATGGTCACCCTGGTCTGCCACATCAAAATTCCAGTTTACCGAAAGCGGCGCCAGATTCATAAAAGAACAGTTGATTTTAATATCAACCCGCGTTGGATTTCCCTTAATTTTGGCAGAGTTTAAATTTTTAACATTCATATTAAAATTACTGAATGTAAGCTTTCCCGGGCCTGCACTTTCCGGTGTATCTTCTTCATAGACCAATTTTGAATCTTTAAGGTTAAGATTATTAACAACCATCGGAATTTTAATCGACCTCAGCATTCTTGAATACAAAGGTTTTTCTTTCGGATCATCTTCAGGAATTTTACTTCTGAAAATATTGGCATCCGCATTACGGATTGTAAGGTTGGAGGCACGTATTAATTTCTGATCAGAAAACAAATCCCAGGTTCCATTTGCTGTAATCTGGTTTGCCTTGATATCATACAAATCACTTTCCACAGGAATCATTCTTATAAACTGCGCTCTCGAAACAAGAGGTTTTATTGCAAATGCCGTTACGTTTATCGTATTTTGGTCCAGCTTTAAAAACCCTGCCGTCATATTGTAGAATCTCGTCTTATAACCGAAGTTTTTAGTTGAGACAGCATATTTACTTATTTTGGTTTCAATTCCCGAATTATCCTTTTTATTAATGAGCTGAATATCATTTACGGTTGCATTAAGATCCTGAAAACTGAGCGGCTGGTTATTTTTAGAGTAAATAATATCCGAATTCTGCAGTACAACTTTCCTGATTATTATGGGAAACTGGATCCCGTTAAAATCCTGCTTTTTGTGATTAACTGTTTTATCAGTCCCTGCAATAATTTTTCCTTTGACGCTACTTACAAGAATATCGTTGATGTCAAGATTCATTTTTTTATCTGCAAAATCCCATTTATTAATATTAAAGCGGATATAATCTGATGCAAGATTCATTGACGTTTTATCCGGAGCATTTCCATTAGGAACGACAGAAATATTCCTTAATTCTCCTTTTTTAGGATTCAGGCTGATGCTTCCGATTGTAAAGTCCTGGTGATTGGAAAATAAGACATCTCTGCCTGAAACCTGAAAGTTCTTATACCCCACAGGAATAAGTTCTTCTCTGGTTTCTTTGTCAAATTTAAGTTGATTGACATCAATATTAAGGTTTTTTGCATATAAGAGCTTATGCCCATTTGGCTTCATTACCTGAATGGTTGCATTGCTCATCTTTATATTTTCGAGATTCAGCTCGAAATCAGAAGGCTTTTTTACTTTTACAGGAACAGCATCTGTAGTGTACACCAAAAAATCAGGTTGGTAAAAGCGGGCATTGGCCAATGAAACTTTATTCTTTTTCAGCAGCAGATCTTTGAATTCCATTTTTTTAATGGCAAACTGAAACAGCTTATTTTTTTTAGGATAATATTTTTTAAACTGTTCAAAATTCAATACAGGAACAAGCTGAAAATTATTAACCGTCATTTGTCCGTCAGAGGTCTTAATAGAGTCAATCTTCAGAGCATACACATCGTCGGGACGAACAAAAAAGTTCTTTCCTTTAATATCGTAGGTGTCAAAAACAACAGGAAGCCGGTCTTCCACCGATTTTTCCGTAAGCTGGAGATTTTCCACATAAAGATCAAGATCCTCAACCGAAAGAAACTTCTGCTTCGTATATTTGAAAATACTGATATTCCCTTTTCTGATCCTGATATTTTCAAAGTTGACAGGATTTCCTTTTTTCCCGGTTTTATCATCAACCGGTTTTGCCAGAATAATATTCAGATTAGGTTTTGCCAACAAAAGATCAGATGAACTGATCTGCTTATTGAAAAGGGCATCATAAATTCCGAACCGACTTATTTTAAGCGTATCAATAGTACCCTGAAGGCCTATTACAGTAACGTTTTGAGGATTTTTGCTGTTAACTGAAATATTTGAGGCCAGAATATTTCCTGACATCAGATCAACCTCCAGACTCTTGTAGGATACCTTGTAGTCGGTATTATTTTTAATATAATTGGGAAGGCGGGTCTTAAGCCATATATTGAGTCCGAAGTTCGCCAATAAAATGATCACCAACAAAACTCCCAGGCCAACCAATAGCTTTTTTACCCATTTTTTCATGATTACATATTTTGCTTATTTAAAGATCAGCTCCTGACATTGAGCTCAATAAAATACCCTTCATGCCCTCTTATATTGATAAACTCGCCTCCATCAAAGCCCAGGTACTGTCCTTTTATACCCGTAAGCTTCCCGGTAAACTCCGGCCTTTTATCAAGGGTAAAGGATGTTACTTTTTCAGGCTTTTCGAAAGGATAGTCAAACTTCCAAAGCGTTTCGCCTTCACTGTAAAATTTCTGGAAATCATCAGGAAAATATTCTTTTATCTTCTGCTGGAAATCTGCCAGATCAATATCATCTTCCAGGTCATCCTGGAGCATTTTTTTCCAGCTGGTTTTATCAGGAACATGCTGTTTGAGAGCAACTTCAATCATCCCTGCTTCATACCGGTTTTCGGTTCTCGCGATAGGCAGTGCAAAAGTCGCGCCCTGATCGATCCATCTTGTAGGAATCTGCGTATTTCTGGTAACGCCCACTTTTACTTCTCCTGTGTAAGCCAGATAAACCGTATGAGGCTGAAGCTGAATTCCCTTTTCTACCTCCAAATCCCGTTCCGCAATTCCCAGATGTGCCGTAGAAAGCTCGGGACGGATGATGGTATCACTTGCAAAAGGACTTTCAAAAAAACAGTTTTTGCAGAATCCCATTCTATAGACAGGTTTATCTTGCTGACAGTTCACACATTGGAAACCCGTATGTTTTATCGTAAGTTCTTTCCCGAAAAGCTCATTCATGTGAATAAGATCACCCGAAAGATTTAGATAATATTGAATGGGTTCGTCATTGAAGCTCGTCATCTTTAAAATTTGTCCCTGAAACTGCATATTGTGTATATTACTTTTTAAAGTAAAAGTAATGATTATATTTTCAAAAAATAAATTTATATTTTTGTTCTAATAAAAAGTCACAAATGGTCTATCTCATAACGGGCGGAAGCGGATTCATTGGTTCTCATCTGGTAGAACAATTATTAAAAAAGGGACATTCTGTCATAAATATTGACAATTTTGATGATTTCTACAATTATCAGATAAAAATTAAAAATACTTTAGACTCTGTACAGAATTTTTCGGATTTTGAATTTTTAGAAAAACAGGAAGATATTGCGAAGCTGATCTCCATGACAAAGTCAGACCGATATTCTTTGTATTATCAGGATATTCGTGATAAAACAGGTCTTGAAAAAATCTTCCGGGAACATTCCATAGATATGGTAATTCATCTTGCGGCTCTTGCGGGGGTACGTCCCTCCATCGAAAGACCTTTGGAATATGAAGAAGTGAATATCCGCGGAACAATGAACCTTTGGGAATTGTGCAAAGAATTTAACATTAAGAAGTTTATTGCCGCTTCTTCATCAAGCGTTTATGGAAATAATGAAAAGATCCCTTTCTCCGAAACCGATAATGTAGACAAACCTATTTCTCCGTACGCAGCGACTAAAAAATGTGGCGAAATTTTAGGCCATGTGTATCATGATCTCTATAAAATCGACATGATTCAGCTGCGTTTTTTTACGGTGTACGGCCCCAGACAAAGACCCGATCTTGCCATCCATAAATTCACAAAATTAATTTTAGAAGATCAGGAAATCCCTTTCTACGGCGACGGTACCACCGCAAGAGATTATACTTTTATTGATGATATCATCGATGGAATATTAAAATCAATTGATTATCTGGAAACACATTCCGGCATTTATGAGATCCTCAACCTTGGAGAGAGTGAAGTGATAACGCTTAATGAAATGCTGTCAACTATAGAAGTTACTTTAGGAAAATCTGCCATCCGGAAAAATCTGCCAATGCAGCCTGGAGATGTCCTAAAAACCAACGCAGATATTACAAAAGCCATGACATTAATCGGCTATAAACCTGACACAAACTTCCAAAATGGCATAAAAATATTTGTGGAATGGTTTTTGAGAAAATGACAGCAAACAGGCTGACATCACACCTAAACGCAGGTCTATGATGCACCATGAACAAAAATTAATAAAAAGAATTGAAAATCAGGTGTAAAAAAGCATATAATATAAGCTATTTTTATACTTTTGCAAAAAATTAGAAAATTATGTACTGGACATTAGAATTAGCTTCATATTTAAGTGACGCACCTTGGCCAATGACAAAAGCAGAGCTTATTGATTACGCAATCAGAACTGGTGCACCTATGGAAGTAGTGGAAAACCTTCAGGCAATCGAAGATGAAGGAGAGATTTACGAATCTATTGAAGAAGTTTGGAGTGATTATCCTACGGATGAAGACTTCCTTTGGAACGAAGACGAATATTAATTAAAAGCAATCAGGCTTTAGGCATCGCTTAGAGCTTTTTTGCCCTTTTTTATATATTATTTTTTACACGAAAAGCGTGTTATTAAAAACGCTTAAAGCATACGCTTTAGGCATAAAGCAAAAAATTTATGAGTTTTTTAAACAAAGTTCTTAAAGGGTTTTTGGGAGACAAAAAAGCGCAGGACCTAAAAGAAGTAAAAAAAGTTGTAACAAAAATCAAAGCTGTTGAGCCTAATATTCAACAGTTGTCTGACGATGGCCTGAGAGAGAAAACTGCTGAGTTTAAAGAGAGCATTACATCTGCAACCGGCAAAATCACCGCTCAGATAGAACAGATACAAGAGCAGATAAAAAATTCGAAAAACGTTGATGAAAAAGAAGCGCTTTTTTCAAAAATTGAGGCTCTAAAAAAGGAATCATACGACATTGAAGAGAAAGTTCTCGGCCAGATTCTTCCGGAAGCTTTTGCCTTGGTAAAAGAAACTGCAAGAAGATGGGCACAAAACGGAGAAATTCGTGTAACAGCAACCGACTGGGACAGACAGCTGGCTGCAGCAGGTAAAGACTTCCTTGAAATCCAGGGAGATCAAGCCGTTTGGAAAAACTCATGGAATGCTGCAGGGACACCCGTAAACTGGGATATGGTACATTACGATGTACAATTCATCGGTGGGGTTATTCTTCACAGCGGTAAAATTGCCGAAATGGCAACCGGAGAGGGTAAAACATTGGTAGGAACACTTCCTATTTTCTTAAATGCACTTCCGGGAAGAGGCGTTCATGTAGTAACAGTAAACGACTATCTTGCCAAAAGAGACTCGGCGTGGATGGGACCATTGTACCAATTCCACGGAATGTCGATCGACTGTATCGACAATCACCAGCCGAACTCAGACGGAAGAAGAAAAGCTTACAATTCAGATATTACCTACGGAACCAATAACGAATTCGGGTTCGATTACCTGAGAGACAACATGGTAACTTCCCCTTCTGAACTGGTACAAAGAGAACTAAACTTTGCGATCGTAGATGAAGTTGACTCCGTATTGGTAGATGATGCAAGAACACCGTTAATCATTTCCGGTCCGGTTCCGCAGGGAGACAGACAGGAATTTGATGTGCTGAAACCATCAATCGACAGAATTGTTGAAGTTCAGAAAAAAACCGTTTCTGCTATTTTTAATGAAGCTAAAAAATTAATCGCGGCAGGAAATACAAAAGAAGGAGGTTTCAAATTGCTTCAGGCGTACAGAGGTCTTCCTAAAAACCGCCAGTTAATTAAATTTTTATCGGAAAGCGGAAACCGTGCATTGCTTCAGAAAGTGGAAGCACAGTATATGCAGGACAACAACCGCGATATGCCGATCGTAGATAAAGATCTTTATTTCGTTATTGAAGAAAAGAACAATCAGGTTGATCTTACCGACAAAGGTGTTGAATACATGTCACAGGGTAACTCAGATCCTAATTTCTTCGTTCTTCCTGATATCGGAACTGAAATTGCAGAACTGGAAGCTAAAAATCTTTCGAAAGAAGAAGAATTTGAGGCTAAAGAAAAACTTTTCTCCGAATTTGCTGAAAAGTCTGAAAGAGTTCACACCATGAGCCAGTTGCTTAAAGCCTACACCTTATTTGAAAAAGATGATGAATATGTGGTAATTGACGGTGAGGTAAAAATCGTTGATGAGCAGACAGGCCGTATCATGGAGGGAAGACGTTATTCAGACGGTCTTCACCAGGCCATTGAGGCGAAAGAAAGTGTAAAAATCGAAGCAGCTACCCAAACTTTTGCGACCATTACCCTTCAGAATTATTTCCGTATGTACAATAAACTTGCGGGGATGACAGGTACAGCAGAAACGGAAGCGGGTGAGCTTTGGGAAATCTATAAATTAGACGTTGTAGTCATTCCTACCAACCGTCCTATTTTAAGAAATGACAAACAGGATTTGGTTTACAAAACCAATCGAGAAAAATATAATGCCGTAATTGAAGAAATTGAAAAACTGACCGCCGCAGGAAGACCTGTGTTGGTGGGTACAACTTCAGTTGAAATTTCTCAGTTATTATCTAAGGCACTTCAGTTGAGAAAAATTCCGCATCAGGTTCTTAATGCGAAGCTTCACAAAAAAGAAGCGGAAATTGTTGCAGGAGCAGGACAGCCGGGTGTAGTAACTATTGCTACCAATATGGCTGGTCGTGGTACCGATATTAAGCTTACTAAAGAAGTAAAAGAAGCCGGAGGTTTGGCGATCATCGGTACAGAAAGACACGATTCCAGACGTGTAGACAGACAGCTGAGAGGTAGAGCGGGACGTCAGGGAGATCCGGGAAGTTCACAGTTCTATGTATCTCTTGAAGATAATCTAATGCGTCTTTTCGGTTCTGAAAGAATTGCTAAAATGATGGATAGAATGGGTCATAAAGAAGGTGAAGTGATTCAGCATTCCATGATCTCAAAATCTATTGAAAGAGCTCAGAAAAAGGTAGAGGAAAACAACTTCGGAACAAGAAAAAGGCTTCTTGAATATGATGACGTAATGAATAAGCAGCGTGACGTGATCTATAAAAGGAGAAAGAATGCATTGTTCGGAGACCATTTGAAATATGACATCACGAATATGATTTTTGATGTCTCCAATTCAATCGTAGCCAAAGGAAAAGCAGGAAGCTACAAAGATTTCGAATACGAGATCATTAAAACATTCACGATGGAATCTCCTGTTTCTGAAAATGATTTCAAGAGCAAAACCATTCAGGATCTTACAAATATTCTGTTCAAGGCTGCTCAGGAAGATTATCAGATGAAACTGAATTTATTGAAAGAAAAATCTTTCCCGATTATTGAGAATGTATATCAGAATCAGGGATCGATGTTTAAAATGATTCAGGTTCCTTTCACAGACGGTCATAAAACAATGACGATCGTTACCGATCTGAAAGAAGCTTTTGAAACGCAATGCGACAGCTTAATCAACGATTTTGAAAAGAACATCACTTTATCTATCATTGATGAAAACTGGAAACTTCACCTTCGTGAAATGGACGATTTAAGAAGATCTTCGCAGGGTGCTGTTTATGAGCAGAAAGATCCACTGGTAATCTACAAACAGGAATCTTTCCACTTATTCAGTGAAATGATTGACAAATTGAACAAGGAAATTATTTCATTCTTATACAAAGGAGAAATTCCAGCATAAGAATAGTAATTTTAAATATACAAAAGCCGCTCCGGACAGTTCTGGAGCGGCTTTTTATTATTTGACGTATATTAATATTATGATAAATATCAATCTGATTATTTATTTAGAATAATTAAAAACAATATATTTGCAGAAAATTTGTGTTTCATGAAAAATGTACTGATCTGCGCTTCGCTGCTAGGTTCTATGCTGACTTTTGCTCAGGAAAACGATTCTATTAAAGCTAATGATATTGACGAGGTTATTGTAATGGGTTATATAACCAAAAACAGTGAATCGGCAAATAAAATGCCTTTAAAAGATATTGAAAACCCTCAGGTTTATAATACTGTTAATAAAAACGTCATTAAAGAACAGGTTGCAACAAATATAAATGATGCTTTAAAAAATGTTACCGGTATTGCAAGATTATGGGAATCCACAGGTAGAGGAAATGACGGAGGAGAATATTATACAATGAGGGGCTTTTCTTTGCAGCCAACTTTAGTAAACGGAATGCCTGCATTTAACAATGGAACTATTGATCCTGCAGGAATTGAAACAATTGAGGCTATAAAAGGTCCTTCCGGAACACTATACGGAGGCAGTGTAATTTCTTATGGAGGCTTATTAAATGTTGTTACGAAAAGACCATACAACTACTTAGGTGGTGAAGTCGGATACGTACTGGGAGGATATGGATTAAACAGAATCACAGCAGACGTAAATGCTCCTGTTGGAAAAAATTTATATGCAAGGATAAATGCGGCCTATCAGAAACAGAACTCTTTTCAGGATGCAGGTTCCTATGAATCAATTTATGTAGCACCTTCAGTAAAATACATTGTCAATGACCGGTTGACATTTACAGTAAATACTGAAATAAAGAAATCAGACGCTGCAAATGCTCCAATGATCTTTTTAAGCAGATACAGTCCACTTTCATTTAATTCAATTGATTTGTTTGAACAGAACTATAAAAAGTCATATACAAGCAATGATTTAAGTATTAAAAATACAACGTTCAACATCCAGGCACAGGCCAATTACAAAATTTCAGATAACTGGACTTCCCAAACCATTGTTTCAAGAGGAAATACAAAAACGGACGGATACAACCAATACTTATGGGATTCTGCAAATGGTGACGAATTCACAAGATACATTTCAAAATTAGGAGGAGAAACCAATACAACAGGAATTCAGCAAAACTTTGTTGGAAATTTTAATATCGGAAAAGTTAAAAACAAACTTTTATTTGGTTTAGATTATTTTCAAAGACAATTCTTATTAGGTGGTACCGGATGGACCGGATTTGGAATAGTTTCTTTAGTTAACCAGACAGATACTAAGGCTGGAGAATTAAACCAGGCTGCGGTTAACACAGCATTGGCATCCACACAAAATGCAATTGGCACAATGGAAACAAAAATATACAGTGCATACATTTCAGATGTTGTATATATTCTTCCTAATTTATCTGCAATGCTAAGCGCAAGGGTTGACCATTTTACAGGCAATCCAACCGCATATGCCGTTGAAGAATCAAAAGCAACAACTACTTTCTCTCCAAAATTAGGATTGGTATATCAGCCTATTCAGGATAAATTATCCATTTTCGCCAACTACATGAATGGTTTTCAGAATGTTGAACCTGTTCAGAATGTAGCTTCAGACGGAAGCAAGTATTTTGCATATTTCGATCCTGAACATGCCAATCAGTGGGAAGTTGGAACAAAAGCAAGTTTGGTTAAAGATAAATTATCAATTACGGCAAGTTACTACAATATTAAAGTTAAAGACAAAGTAATGCCGGATCCTACGAATGCCCAAAACAGTATTCAGGGGGGAGAAGTAGAAAGTAAAGGTTTTGAGGTAAGCGTTGTAGGAAGTCCAATAAATGGCTTGAACATTATTGCCGGGTTCAGCCATAACGACAGTGAAGTTACTGTAGGTGATCCTACCTATGTCGGATATCGCCCTGAAGAAGCCGGCCCTAAAAATCTCTTTAATTTCTGGGCAAACTATAAAATACAGGAAGGAGCCTTGAAAAATGTGGGTGTTGGTTTCGGAGCCAATTCTGCCAGTGAGCTTTATACCTTAAACAGAGCTTCCATCGGGACATTTGCTATCCCGAGTTATGCGATTTTTAATGCAGCACTGTCTTATAACGAAGATAAATACAGCTTAATTTTAAAACTGGATAATATTGCGAATAAAAAATATTTCTCCGGTTGGTCTACCGTAACACCGCAAAGATTAAGGACAGTATCATTAAGCTTAAACTACAGATTCTAAAAACAATTAAAAGTTAACCTCTCAAAAGGTTAACTTTTTACTATGAGGAAGAAACGTCATCATAAAAGAAAACCTTCATTTATAAAAAAATGGTCTGCCAAACTGCATCTGTGGTTTGGCTTATCCGTTGGGATTATTGTTTTTATTGTTTCGCTGTCGGGAACCCTGTATGTTTTCAAAGATGAAATTCAAGGAATTTTACGAAAGGAAGATGTTTATATAAAAGACGAAACCATTGCGCAGCAACCATTACCAATACTGGTATTAAAGGAAAAAGTTGCCCAAACACTCAGTGAAAAATATCCGGTTACTTCCGTAGAAATTTCTTTAGATAAAAACAAGTCTTACAAATTTTTATACTACGAAAAAGATAAAAATGCGTGGAATTATTTTGATGAGGTAAAGATCAATAAGCTGGTGTATGTAAATCCATATAACGGAGAAGTTTTGGGTGTTTACAACGAAAAGTATAACATTTTTCCTATTTTAAAAGCCATACATTGGAGCTTATTACTAAAAGCAGACTGGGGAAAATATGTGGTTGGAATTCCTGTTGTGCTCTTTATCATTATGCTTATTACCGGGATCATTCTTTGGTGGCCTAAAAATAAAAACGCACGAAAAGGACGTCTCCGATTCAACTGGAAAGAAGTAAAAACATGGAAGCGCAAGAACTATGATCTTCATAATATTTTAGGATTTTATGCTTCATTTATTGCTTTAATAGTGAGCTTATCCGGAATTTACTTTTCATTTCCCTGGGTAAAAAATGCTTTTAACCTGGCGTTATTCGGCTCACCGGAACTTCCTAAAGAAAAAGAAATAAAATCTCCGGACTCTGCCACATCTGTAAGTAAATATGTTTTTGACCTCACCGCACAGGAAACGAAAAAACGATATGGCTCTTCGTCAAGCTTCAGAATTCCCCTAAACGGAAAAAACAAAAAAGGAAAAGACCTGAAAAATATTCCGGTTACCGTTTATGGCGAAGACGGAAGATTTGCCATCAGAAGCCAGGTTGTTTTCGACAAATACTCAGGAGAACTATTAATGAATAAACCTCATCAACAATTAACCAATGCTGAAAAATACGCCAATGCCAACTACGATATCCATACCGGCTCCTATTTTGGGATTTTTGGGAAAATACTTTGGTTTATCACCGGTTTGGTATGCACTTCACTGCCCATTACGGGATTTTTGATATGGCTTGGCAAAAAAAAGAAAAAGGGAATTAGAAAATTATCATGAAAAAGACCATTTTAGCAGCTGCTGCATTAGCTTCAGTCACCGTATTTGCACAACAGAGGGATACACTGCAGGTAAAAGATGTAGATGAGGTTGTAATGACCGCCTCAAGGAAAAAGGAAAGCAGTAAAGAAATTCCGGGGTCGGTGACAATTGTCAATCAAAAGCAGATCCAGTCACAACTAACGGTAAATTCAGATATCACAAGCATTCTGCAATATACTGTTCCGAGTCTGGCAACGAGTTCCGGGCAAACCTCCAATACCGGACAAACCTTACGAGGACGTCAGGTCTTGGTACTGATTGACGGGATCCCACAATCTACTCCTTTAAGAAACGGTGCCAGAGATATCAGATCTATAGATCCTTCCGTTATTGAACGAATCGAAGTCATCAAAGGAGCTTCATCGATTTATGGAAACGGCGCAGACGGTGGTATTATCAATTACATTACCAGAAAAAATAATGACGACAAAAAAATTTCAGGAATTTCACAAATAGGAATCACAGGACAGCCTTATGGTGGAACGCTGGGATTCAGGGCAAGCCAGCTTTTATCAGGAAAGATTACTAAAAGCTTTGATTACGTAGCTTCTTTTGCTTATGAAAGAACCGGTTATATGAAGGACGCGGACGGAATAAACCTAAGCCCAACCTACAGCACCGCAAAAATGAATAATTACAACGGAATGCTAAAGCTTGGTTACGATTTTAATGATAACAACAGGATCGAAGCTTCTTATATCGGGTATTCTTCAAAATCAGATCTTAATTTAGGCCTTAAAACCGGAAAATACGGATCAATCCCAACCATCGGTGAAGGATTAGGAAAAGGTCTGGAAACCACTCCGCAGGGAACACCCAGAAATCACAACCTCAAACTGAGCTACGACAGTAAAAGACTTTGGCAGGGCACCTCACTGAATGTCAATCTCTATATGCAGGATTTCAGAACGGTATATGGCTACAGCGATACATTTTTTAACGGAGGGCAGTCGAATGTCATTTCCAAAAAGTATGGCGCAAGAGCTAATTTCGACACTCAGTTATGGAATGCAAAGAATTCCCAGGCAGAAGTTATCTACGGAATTGATGTTCTGAATGATCAGACCGTTCAGAAGCTTGAAGACGGCCGTTACTGGACCCCAGATATGAATATGACGAATATTGCTCCTTTTATGTTGGTTAAAATTGATCTCATGAAAAAATTAACGATCAAGGGAGGACTACGTTACGAAAATATGAAAGTAAAAGTGGGGGATTTCAATACACTGTCAACCATTAAAAATGACGGTACCTTTACCCAAAGTATTTTTGTAAAAGGCGGAGACCTCGAATATAACGCTTTGGTGGGAAACATAGGAGTCCGTTACAACATCAATCCGGCTATCAATATTTTCGGAAGCTTCTCCCAGGCCTATTCCATTAATGAGCTGGGAAGAATCTTAAGAACGTCGACTTCAGAAACGATCAGTAATCTTGAAACAAAACCAATTATCGTCAACAATTATGAGCTGGGAACGACAGGACAAATTACCAAATGGCTCAATTATGAAATCACTTCTTACGTAAGTACTTCAAAATTGGGGGCAACTTTCGTGCAAAGTCCCGACCGTGCTTTGACCATTCAGAGAGCTCCGGAAGTGGTGTATGGAGTGGAAGGATTCCTGCATTTTTCTCCGGCCAGATGGATCAGTTTTGGAGGAAGCTATAGCTGGATCGAAGGCATCACCTCTCCGAAAGATGATGGAGACTACTCTACCAAGATCAATAACAGCAGAATTTCAGCTCCAAAAATTTTAGCCTATATTCAGACAAGACCTGTTGATAAATTATCTGTAGGATTGGATATGCTTCACGCATTCGAGCAGGACAGATTTCAGCCAAATGCCAAAACCGGACTTTTTGCTTATGGCGAAGGCAGAGTCCCAGCCTATACTGTTTTCAATTTTAAATCAAGTTATGATATTAATAAAAACTGGAAACTATCAGTAGGAATCGAAAACCTTTTTAATACAATATATCAGCCGGCTATTGCATGGTGGACCGCCAGGGACAGCGATTTCAACAACGCTTTGGGAATGAGAGGAACATTTATAGTTGAATATAAATTTTAAAATTTATTCTGTTAGATTAACATAAAAGCGTTTCGATTTTAAATAAAATTGAAACGCTTTTTTCTTTGCATTAAGTTCCAAAGATCAATAAAAACCTGACGAAAATCCTTAATTATAAATATTCTAAATAAAAATTAAATATTATCTTTGCGGCAATTAGGATGAATATGAGGAAAAAGCATCACCATAAAAAAAAACCAGGCACTTTCAAAAAATGGACCGGTAAGCTGCATTTGTGGTTTGGTTTGGGTATCGGGTTTCTGATTTTTATTATCTCGATTACGGGCGCATTGTATGTTTTTAAAGATGAGATTGAAAATTTCACCCGCAAAGATGTTATTTATCATAATGAACAAAATATTGAAAAGAAACAGGCTCTTCCGATCCGTGTACTAGAGAAAGCCGTTGTAGAACAGGTAAAAGAAAAATATCCTGTTCACTGGGTGAATATCCCGATTGATAAAAAGATGTCTTATCTTTTCTATTGGTATGAGCATGATCCTAAAGGCTGGAACTATTTCGACGAATTCCCAATCTATAAAGTGGCATACGTCAATCCTTACAACGGAAAAGTCCTGAGAACCTATGACGAGAAAAACGGATTCTTCCAGATTGTAAAAATGATTCACTGGAGCTATCTTCTGAAACAGTCGTGGGGAACGTATCTGGTAGGAATTCCCGTGATTATATTCATTATTATGCTAATTTCCGGAATTATCCTATGGTGGCCGAAAAATAAAGCAGCCAGGAAACAGCGTTTCTCATTCAAATGGCAAAACGTAAAAGGTTGGAAAAGGAAAAACTATGATCTTCATAATGTTCTGGGCTTCTACGCTTCCATTTTTGCGTTGATCTTTTCCATAACAGGATTATTTTATGCTTTCTTTGTCGTTCAGGCTGCGATTTATTTTATTTTCTCCGGAGGTGAAACTGCTTATCCAGACTTTTCATCAATTAAGACCAAAGCTCCGGTTGAAATGAGAACAGAAGGAACTTTAGATAAAATCAGCAATACCGTTAAAGCAAAATATCCGGATTCCTATGGCTTTTCCATTGATCTTGGCCATGAACATATGGATGATCATGAACATCCGAACTTTGAAGTATATGTAAAACATTTATCTTATTCTTATCATAAAAGCAGCAGCTTGATTTTCGATGAAAATTCGGGAGAACTGCTTCACACGCACGACATGAAAGACAAAAATTTCGGCGAAAAAGCGGTCGGCGCCAACTATGATATTCACGTGGGATCGATTCTGGGACTGCCTACAAAGATCATTGCTTTTGTTGTAAGCCTTATATGTGCCTCATTACCAGTAACGGGCTTTATGATCTGGTGGGGAAGAAGAAAAAAGAAGAAGGTGATATCAGCGTAATATTTTTTTTAAATAAAATGCTGCTTAATCGTCTAATAATAATATCTTTTTTATAATTTTAGCCTTTTAGAATTATTAAGAAGAGAAATGTCATTAGTAGATTTGTCAAAACAGGTTGCGTTGGGAATTGATATCGGCGGAACGAACACAAAATTTGGAGTGGTAAACCACAGAGGCGAAGTGCTGGAAAAAGGAAATATCCGTACTGATGCCTATCCTACCGTAGAAGAATATATTGACGCTTTATACGAGGCCGTTCATCCCCTGATCGAGAGCCACGGAAAAAACAAAAATTTTGATGGTATAGGAGTAGGAGCTCCCAATGCCAACTACTATACAGGAACCATTGAGCAAGCTCCCAATTTACCATGGAAAGGAGTTATTCCTTTTGCGGAACTGATGAAGGCCAAATTCGGACTGCCTTGTACCATAACCAATGATGCCAATGCTGCAGCCATCGGAGAAATGCTTTTCGGAGCAGCAAGGGGAATGAAGGATTTCATTATGATAACCTTGGGAACCGGGGTCGGAAGCGGTATTGTTGCCGGCGGTAAACTGATCTACGGACATGACGGATTCGCAGGAGAGCTGGGACATACTATTGTAAAGCCTGGCGGAAGAAAACACTGGAGCACTGGCTCTGAGGGCTGCCTTGAAGCGTATGCTTCTGCTACAGGAATTGCCATCACCGCAAAAAAAATGCGTGCAGAGTTTCCGGAGTCTATGCTGAATCAATATCCTGAAGAAGCCATCAATTCTAAAACCGTACACGAATGTGCCTTGAAAGGTGATCCTATTTCTATTGAAGTTTTCAGGTATACCGGACAAAAATTGGGTGAAGCGCTGGCAAATTTTGTCATGTTTTCTTCTCCTGAGGCGATTCTTCTTTTCGGAGGTGTTATCAAAGCCGGTGATTTTATTTTAAAACCTACAAAGCTTCACATGGAAAGAAATTTACTTCCTATTTTCAGAAATAAAGTAAAGCTGGTTTTCAGTGAGCTTGATGAGGCAGATGCTGCGATTCTGGGAGCAAGTGCTTTGGTTTGGGAAAAATAAATTGAACGTATACATAAACATGAGCATCCTTTTTAAGGGTGCTTTTTTATTGATAAATATTTTCACGCAAAGATAAATTGCTGTCTCGCAGATTTTAGAAGACAAAGGCAATAAATTGCTGCGCGAAGCGAACGTCAGCTTCATCAATCAGCTTGCTGATACTTCTTTGTCTTCTCGAAATAATATGCTGTGAAAATAAATTCTTTGCGTCAAATAAAATCACGCTGATTTAGCAGACTTTTGTTTTAGAAATTCATAGTTTTACTGTTTTATATGCTTAAAGAACGTTTTAATCTTAAAGTCAATTATTCTTACTTGCTGCAAAAATAATTTGTCTGATCTATCATCATCATTTGGATTTGAGTCGGATGATGGCGCAAAAATTGAAAAACTTTTTCTTATTTTTGATTAGTTTTTTCTCCATTATTCCTTAAACGAGAAAAAATATTCAAATACAATAATCAACTTAGAATGGATAACAATAATTTAGAACAGATTACTTTCGGAGGCGGATGTTTCTGGTGTGTGGAAAGCTGTTTCAATATGCTGAAAGGTGTACAGTCTGCTATTTCGGGATATTCGGGAGGGCATAAAGACAATCCCACGTATGAAGAAGTATGTACGGGAGAAACCGGCCATGCTGAGGTGGTACAGATCACCTACGATCCTGCCGTTATTTCTTACGAGCAGTTAATGGATGTTTTTTTCTTTCTCCATGATCCTACCCAGCTGAACCGACAGGGCAATGACATCGGCACCCAATACCGTTCGGTAATTTATTATAAAGACGATGCTGAAAAAACAAAAGCTGAAGAGGCTATTGAAAAATCTAAACAGTCGGGAAGATGGCAGGGAACTTATGTTACGGAACTGACGAAATTCGAGAAATTCTGGCCGGCAGAACAATACCATCAGGGATATTACAATGAAAATCCTACACAGCCTTACTGCAGCGCCGTGGTAGGTCCTAAAATCCAGAAATTCAAAAAGCATTTCAGTGAATTGGGAATGCTGAATGCGGAATAAACAGAAAATAATTTCAAACCTTCAAGGTTTAGATAAAAAAATAAAGCGAAGAGAATAGTTCTCTTCGCTTTTGCAATAATTAATAGTAAGTCTATGAAGATATTTAATATCCTGGATTCTGTGTAAAATCTTTCGAGGCATCAATGGTTGCCTGAGGAATCGGAAAAATTCTTCTATAAGGCTGAGATGCCGGTTTTGCCGTTCCCGGAAGATCAAACTTTCCGAATCTGATCATGGCTTTTCTTCGATACATTTCCCAGTAAAGCTCAAATCCTGATTCTCTGAATAATGTATTGGCGTCCAAAGAAGTAAGCGCAACACCAGGAGCATTGTTCTTCAATGCATCATTGGTTCTGCTGGTTCTCAGTTTATTAACATCAGCCAGTGCCGCCGTTACATTTCCGCTTCTGAAATATGCTTCCGCCCTCATCATATAGATTGTTCCCAAACGGTACAAAGGAACATCCATCCCGCTGGTTCCGTTATTTCCGTATCCCGGATCAAATTCAAACTTGAAGTTTCTCACTCCCCTGTTGATCTGCGCCTGAGTAAATACGGCTTCTGAAGGATTATCAAAATTCAGTTCCGGAGTGAAATCGGCTGCAAGTGTTGTATTTTTTTCGGTGAATAATTTGTACACTTTAATTCTTCCGTCTGCTGTCATGTCAAAATTACCGTTCGAAAGTATTTTAGGGCCATACTGCTGCCCAACCTGAAGACCTCTGTTAAAATGGAACCACGGCTTTCCGGTTCCTTCCACTTTGCTTGTTGAAGGCACACTCACATCGGTTCCATCATTTCTGAACCAGGTTCCGTCTTCATACTGATATGTTCTCTGGAATCTCGGATCGTCATGATTTCCATTCCACGAATAATAAAATTCAGGTGTTATACATGATGCGTTCGTTCCTCTGTTATCCGGAGAAGGTTTCTGAATTCTTTCCATCGACATATAAGCAAGGTCATTATCAGAACCTTTATCAGAACCCGCAAATTTCTTCTGGACAACCGAGAAAATCATTTCCTTGCTGTTATCATTATTGATATCGAAATTGTGGAAATAGTTGGATTCTAAGCTGAACAACGGATTATTAATCAACAAATTAGAATACTGAATCACTTTATCCATATCCGTTCCTCCCCCATTCACAGCCTGTTCCGTGAAATTGAAAGTACCTGCGGTCTTATTCTTTAGAACAGCCCTATTCAGATACATATCTGCTAATAAAGCATAAGCCGCCTGTTTGGTAAATCTTCCTGCATGAGTATTCTGGGTTTTGATATCCGCTAAATTCGGAATCAACCCCTCTACTTCTTTAATCAGCTCATCGATTGTTGTATCTGCTTTTCTGATCTGGATCGGCGCATTGATGTTATCCGGATCTCTGTAAGGCGCCTGCCCGAATAAATCGATGGTTGTATAGGTGTAAAATGCTAATAATCCTTTTGCTTCAGCTAAAAACAATGCTTTGTTGGTTCCTGTACTTTTATTGGCACTTGAGATGGCCGTTAAAGATTTTGTAATTCCGAAATTCAGCTGGTTCCAGGTCGTTTTTACCACGTCACTGTTGGCATCCCAGGTAAACTCGTGCATGGCTCTCCATTTTCCGCCGTCTCCCCAGTCGCTTCCTCTGGTCGGTAACAGCGCTTCATCAGTAGAATATTCCTGCAGAGCAAAAACACTTCCATGATCTACAAAAGTACCTTCTCCAAGCTGGCTATAAGCCGCAGCCAAAGCCGCTTCAGGATCTGCCACTTCAGCACCTAGTACTTCATCGATTACTTTTTCATCCAGGTTGGTACAGCCTGTTAAAGCCAATACCGCAACGGATAATATGATTTTATTGATCGTTAAAAATTTAGATTTCATAATTTTTTAGCTTAAATTAAAATTTAACAGTTGCTCCCAGAATGAATGTCTTTGCAGACGGGTAAGTAGTGTAATCAATTCCCAGAGACTGGTTTCCACCTACCTGCTTATTGGTGTCAACAAGCGGATCGTATCCGGAATAATTGGTAATGGTGAATAGATTCTGAGCACTGATATACAAATTGATGCTTTTCAGGAACTTCAATTGGTTCATATCAAAAGTATAGCCTAATCTTACATTATTCAGACGAAGAAAATCTGATTTTTCAAGATATAAAGAAGACAGCTGAGGCTGATTGGTGAAACTTGCTCCCGACTCGTAAAAACTTTTCAATACGTTTCTGTCTGAAGCTAAATTGTTGATGTTCAAGTCCAATGCTGTATTATTCACAAGATAGCCTCCGGTCTGTCCGATAAAAGAGAAGGCGAAATCAAACTTTTTATATTTCATATAAGAGTTGATCCCGAAAGTAAAATTAGGAATAGCCCCTTCAAATATTTTTCTGTCATTCTGATCAATCCTTCCGTCTGAATTCAGGTCTTCATAAATATACTTTCCGTTGGCATCGATTCCCAGGTAATTGTACATGTAAAAAGATCCTGCTTCATAACCATTTCTGTAAATATTGGCCGTAACCCCGGAAAGTCCAGGACCCGAAACTTCTCCTGAATAAATAGCTGAAACCGGAAGATCTTTTACGACATTATTCACCGTAGCTCCGTTTACATCCACATTCCAGGTAAAGTTTTCGTTTCGGATAACTTCTGAACCTAATGAAAATTCAAAGCCTTTATTCACGATTTTCGCATCCACATTTCTCCAAACGGTACTTGTAGGACTTAGAGGACTTGAAGGAATATTTAAGATCGGATCTTTCGTTGTTTTATGATAATACTCCAGTGATCCGTACAATTTGTTTCTCCATAAGCTGAAATCTGCACCAATATTACTTTGCTCTACCACTTCCCATTTAAGATCAGGATTTATCGTTCTGTTAATGGCAACCCCGTTGATCAGGTTTAAATTATCATATAAATAATATCCTGCAGTCTGTGTTAATGAAGAACTCGCCTGTGTAATTTTGTTCGGAACTTCCTGGTTTCCTGTCTGCCCCCAGCTTCCTCTTAATTTTAATTCATTAATAATTCGGGAATCCTTCAGGAAATTTTCGTTTGAAACCGTCCAAGCTACAGCAACAGAAGGAAAATATCCGTATTTATTGTTATCTCCAAAACGTGTAGAGCCATCGGCTCTTAAAGAAGCTGTAAATAAATATTTCTTATCAAAATTGTAATTAACTCTTCCGAAATACGATTGTAATTCATTTTCCTGGGCATAACCGGCGCCCGGAACAAAAGCCGTTCCCGAATATCCAGGGTTAATTTCAGGTGCAATCCCCGCTCCCTGAGCGGCGATATCTTTTACTCCAAAATACGTCCCTGTATTTTTAAATTTCTGATAAGAGAATCCTCCAAGCACGTTAAAATTATGTCTGTTCAGATTAAAATCATAGGTCAGATAATGCTCCAGAAGGACATTATAAGAATCCAGATTAGCCTGAACATATGTTCCTTTAGGAGTTCTGTCGGTAACATTCGGATACATAGTTGTGTTTCTTTCCGACATGGTTTTATCAACGCCTAAATTGAATTTATAATTAAGTCCCGGCAAAATTCTTAACGTAGCTTCCGTATTTCCTAATATCCTGAAGGTATTGGTTTTATCATTATATACGCTCAATAAATACAAAGGATTATAGTGAGCGTTCATATTGAAATTGGTATAGTTTCCATTTTCATCGTACACGGAACGGGTAGGATTCGCCATTAAAGCGTGAATAATCAATTGACCGTCGGAGCCGGCATTTCCACCATTCGGAATTCCTGTCTCTTTAATGTCACTGGCTGTAAGGTTGAGTTTTACTTTTAATCTTTTATTATCGAAGAAAGATTCTTCTGCATTCAGACGGGCTGTTGTTCTTTTAAAACTACTGTTTAAAACGATACCATCCTGATCCATGTGGGAAAGGGATGCAAAATAACTTCCTGTGTCCGTCGCTTTTGAGAAAGATACCGAATGATTGGATGAAACGGCATTTCTGTAAATTTCGTCCTGCCAGTCTGTATTTCCTCCATGATCGTACAATTTGTTGATTCCGGCTGCCCTATATTCATCTGCTGTCAAAAGATCTAGCTTTTTAATCACTGAAGAAAAGCCTAAATAGGTATCATACGTAAAGATTGGCTCTCCCTTTTTCCCTCTTTTTGTGGTTACCAGAACAACCCCGTTTGATCCTCTTGCTCCATAAATTGCGGCGGCAGAGGCATCTTTTAATACCGTGATAGATTCTATATCAGAAGTATTTAAAAAGTTTAACGGATTTTTAGCCTGCACATTTCCCAATCCTACATTCGGACTTTGTGCACTTACCGGATCATTGTTCAACGGGATACCGTCTACAACGAATAAAGGAGTACTTCCGCTTCTGATGGATCCGATTCCTCTAATGGAAACATTGACACCGGCTCCTGGCTCACCGCTGGTCTGTACAATACGTACCCCTGCGATTTTCCCCTGCATCAGGTTATCTACAGAGATATTCATTCCTTCTTTGAAATTCTCTGCTTTCAGTTGGCTGATTGCCCCTGTTAAATCAGATTTTTTCTGAGATCCGTATCCTACAAGCGTTACTTCTTCAATAGAAGTTGCTCCTTTCTTTGATTTCAGCTGAACTAAAACCGCAGGTCCTGAAATTTTTGTTGACTGGATTTCATATCCTTCATAGGAAATGGATAATGTCTGACCGATATTCGCAGCAATTGTAAAATTCCCTGAATCGTCAGTAGCAGCCTTAGCGCCGGTTTCAATAACGGTAACTGTTGCTCCTGCAATGGCAGCACCGTCCTGATCCGTTACGTTTCCGGTAATGGTTTCATTAACCTGGAAAACAGCAATGTGATTTGCCGAAAGATTCTCTGCATGAGCTTGATTTGCCAACAGGAAAATCATCGCAACCGGGATTAGTTTTTTAAAACTAAAAGAGTTAATTTTGTGATACATATCATTAAGTAAAGTAATTGCATGACGTTACATTGCTTAATAAAAAGCCGCTGTTGTTGCCGCAACAGTGGTTTTTCATTTCCGCCCGTCGTTAGTTTTTATTTCGGGATACAAAGTAAAAACGTTTAAGCGGAAAACATTTTAACATAATATTATCTTAAAATCAATAAAATATCAACTCATAACATTTTGATACAAGATTTATATTTAATTTTCAAGGGTTTACGAATGAATTGTTATTTAATCATTTACACAATCTTAAAAAACACTTAACATAATATAAAGGCCGACTTTGATCAGACTTCATAATTTCGCCAAAGAAAATTGAAGCAATGAAAAAGATATTTTTCTTAGGACTGTATACATCTTTAATACCGCTCTTTCAGTCGCAGATGCAGGATCTTAATGATTTAAAAATAAATCAGATACAGGTAATCGGTTCGCACAACTCTTATAAAAAAGCCATTTTACCGGAGGTTTACAGCTATTTGTCGCAAAAAGATTCGTTACACTTCCTTCCGAGAATTCAGTATGAACATATTCCGATCCCGCAACAGCTGGATCTTGGCTTACGAAACCTTGAAATCGATGTCTATGCAGACAGCAAAGGCGGAAAATATGCCCACCCTAAAATTCTGGATCTGGTAAAAACATCGCAGCCGTTTGATCCGGAAGGTAAAATGAAAAAGCCGGGCTATAAAATGATTCATATTACGGATATTGATTATCAGACCCAGTATTATACTTTGGAAGACTGCCTGAAAGATTTAAAAAAATGGTCTGAGGCACATCCCGATCATGATCCCGTTTTTATCACTTTGGAGCCGAAGGACGGAACAGCCAATCAGTTCGGAACGGAGCCGGAACATTATACTTCAAAGCTTTTTGATGATCTTGATAATGAACTCAGAAAATATTTAGGAAAAAATAAAATCATTACTCCTGACGATATCCGCGGTTCTTATAAAACTTTAAATAAAGCGGTTTTAAACAAAAACTGGCCAAAGGTAAAAGATGCCAAAGGCAAGTTCCTGTTTGTTCTCGACAACAACAGTGAAAACAGGGATCTCTATATAAAAGATCACCATTCACTGAAAGGCCGAATGATTTTTACCAATTCTGAGCCGGGAACTCCTGAATCGGCAGTGCTATTCAGAAACGATCCGAACCCCGAAATTACCGCACTTGTACAACAGGGGTATATCATCAGAACCAGAGCAGATGCAGATACCATGGAAGCCCGTAAAGAAGATTATTCAAGATTTGAAAAGGCTAAAGCAAGCGGTGCCCAGGTCATTACGACAGATTATTATCTGCCAAGCAAACTTTTTAAATCCAGCTACAAAATAAGCTTTGAGAATAATTCTTACGAAAGAAAGAATCCCGTAAACGGAAAATAGAACATTTTTACAATTAGATTTATAATTGAAAAGGCTTTCAGATCTATGAAAGCCTTTTCTGCTTTTTTCGGTAAAGCATTTCCGTATGGGGAATATCGTCTTCAAGGTATTTTTTACCGGTGTCTTCAAAACCAAATTCACCATAGAACTTCAGCAGGTAATCCTGTGCGGAAATTCTTATTTCATCCGTACGGAAACGCGCTTCTATCGTGTCAATCGCATAAGCTATGAGTTGTTTCCCAAGATTTTTACCTCTCGCCTTTTCAGTGGTCAGCACTCTGCCGATCGAGGTCTCCGGATATTTTATACCTTTATCAAAAATTCTGCAGTTGGCGAGAACCTCACCGTCCTGCTCTGCCCAGATATGAACTGCTTTCTGATCATAATCGTCCAGATCAGGATAAGGACAGTTCTGCTCTACTACAAAGACATCAATTCTCGCTTTCAGAACATTATACAGTTCCGGAACGGTAAATTCATCAAAAGTTTTGATTTTCCAGATAATGTTACTCATCGAAACTTACATTATTATTAGCCAAAAATTCATTGGTTTTTTGAATAAAATCAAGGATTTCATCACAACCTTCTTTTTTCTCTGCTGAGGTGACATAGATTTCAGGAAGATCTTCCCAGGTCTTATGAAGCTCGGTTTTGTAATCTTCGACATTTTTTATTGCTGCGTTTGGTTTCAGCTTATCCACTTTGGTAAAAACAATGGAAAATGGCACTCCGCTTTCGCCGCACCACTGGATAAATTCCAGATCAATAGCCTGGGGCTTGTGACGGGAATCTACCAGTACAAAAAGATTAACGAGATTTCTTCTGTTAAGAATATAGTTGGTAATCAGCTTTTCAAAGTCTTTTCTGATTGATTTGGAAACCTTTGCATATCCGTAGCCCGGCAAATCCGTAAGATACCAGTTTTCATTAACCATAAAATGATTGATAAGCTGTGTCTTTCCCGGGGTCTGAGAAGTTTTAGCCAGATCCTTATGGTTCATCATTGCATTGATCAATGAAGATTTGCCCACGTTTGACCTTCCGATAAAAGCATATTCCGGAAGATTGGGTTCCGGGCAGTCCTGCCATTTGCCGCTGCTCTTTACGAATGTTGCTGTTTTAATAACCATCTTGAATATTTTTAGAAAAATAAACCATTAAGAAAGTTCTTAATGGCTTATGTATATTTAATTTAAACTTTATCCTTTAACCAGCTGTAGAGAATTTCATTGAATTCATCCGGCTTCTCCATCATCGCTGCATGGCCGCACTCATCAATCCAGAAGAGATCCGAATTGGGAATAAATTTATGCATGTCTTCTGCTACTTCAGGAGGCGTTACATTGTCCTGTTTTCCCCAGATCAGGCAGGTTGGCGTAAGAATCTTCGGAAGATCGTGAAGCATATTGTGCTTGATGGCACTTCTTGCCAGCATTACGGTTTTAATTCCTTTCATCCTGTCATTTACTACCGAAAAAACTTCATCTACAAGATCTTCCGTGGCAATTTCAGGATTATAAAATACCTCTTCGGTTTTCTTTCTTATATACGAGCGGTCATTCTTCCGCGGAAAACTATCACCAAAAGTTCTTTCATACAGCCCCGAACTTCCTGTAAGAACCAGATTTTTAATCAGATCCGGTCTTGCCAGCGTTAAGATCAAGCCGATATGGCCTCCCATTGAATTTCCTACAATTGTTGCAGGGGCTTCTACATGGGCTTCTATAAACTTGGCAATATATTTTGCAATAGTGGTAAGGTTGGTATTGAGTACCGGCAAATCGTAGATCGGCAGCTGAGGAACGTATACTTTGAATCCCCTGTCTGAAAAAAAATCCACCATCTTATCGAAATTACTCAACCCACCCATTAAACCGTGCAGCAGCACCAATGGATGTCCTTCTCCCGCCTCAACGAAGGTATATTTCTTTTCTTTTCTTGTACTAAATATCATAAATTGCCTTAATAAAGCCTTGCAAAAATACAAATTAAACCTCAAAAATATTTTGATAAGCCTAATTTAAAATAAAAATAATATACCAAACTCTTTTTTAAAGCATTTTTTCTTAAACACTTTACTATGGCTTAAATAATAACTTAGCCAACCATCTACATACCAGTTTCTTATATAGAGGAAATTCAATCTTTGATAAAACTTATCAACATTAAGGCAAAAAGTGGGAAAAAGTGGGAACTTTTGGAAATTATTATATAAATTTGTCCCAAATGAAAAATTTCATTGGAACATATGAGTGTAAAATCGATGATAAAGGGCGTCTAAAGCTACCTTCTTCTTTGATTAAACAAATGGAAAACTTCGACGACAAAACGTTTGTAGTTAAAAGATCTGTGTTCCAACCCTGCCTGGAAGTTTATCCCATGAATGCCTGGGATAAGGTGATGGGCAAAATTAATAAACTAAACAGATTCATTAAAAAGAATGCTGATTTCATTAGAATGTTTACGGCAGGTGTAAAAACAGTAGAGCTGGACAACGCAGGAAGACTACAGATCTCAAAAGATTTGATGACTTTTGCCAACCTTCAGAAAGATATTGTGATTACAAGCGCAGGAGAACTCTTTGAAATTTGGGATAAAGATGCTTACGAAAAAGTAATTTCCATAAACGAAGAAGATTTTGCAGGCCTTGCCGAAGATGTGATGGGCGCTTTCGATGAAGAATAACGAAGCTGATTATTAACTAAAAAGCTAAAAACACAATTTTAAACATGTATCACAACCCCGTTTTGTTGAAGCAAAGTGTTGATGATTTGGTAACGAATCCAGACGGAACATACGTGGACTGTACTTTTGGCGGCGGCGGCCATTCAAGAGAAATATTGAGCCGGCTCTCCGACAAAGGAAAGCTTTTCAGCTTTGATCAGGATCTCGATGCGCTTAAAAACACGATTGATGATCCGAGATTCACATTAATCAATCAGAATTTCAGATTCCTGGAAAATTCCCTGCTGATGTACGGTATTTCCCAGGTAGATGGCATTCTTGCTGATCTTGGAGTTTCTTCTCACCAGTTTGATGAAGCAGAAAGAGGCTTCTCCACAAGAAGCAATGCTCCATTGGACATGAGAATGAATGTCATGCAGAGCCTTGACGCCAAAAGAGTAATTAATGATTACGATGAAGAGCAGCTTGCCGATATATTTTATTATTATGGTGAACTGAGAGAGGCAAGAAAACTCGCAAGAGATATTGTTCATCACCGGAAAACCAAAAGCATAGAAACAACGGAAGACCTGAAGAAACTTTTCAGCTACCTTCCGCCAAACAAGGTAAACAAATTTTATGCACAGCTTTTCCAGGCGATCAGAATTGAAGTAAACCAGGAGCTTGAAGTATTAAAAGAAATGCTGGTTCAGGCATACAATGTTTTAAAGCCTGAAGGCAGACTGGTCGTTATTTCTTACCATTCTCTGGAAGACAGGCTGGTAAAAAGATTTTTGAAAAACGGAATGTTTGAAGGCGAGCCCGAAAGAGATATTTACGGAAATTATAAAAAAGCATTCGAACTGGTAAAGAGTAAAGCCATCATTCCCGACGACAAGGAAATTGAAGAAAACTCCAGAGCCAGAAGTGCTAAAATGAGAACAGGAATTAAGGTAGGATAAATTCCACCTGCAACTCCCCTCCTCTGGAGGAGGTGGTTGATAAGAATTAGGTTAAAATCAAATCAGACAAAGTCTGTGGCAAAAAGAACAACATATCGTCCCCAGAAGAGACTTACTTTTATAGATATTATAAAAGGAAACTTCCTGAACAGGGATGAGATCAAAATACATTACCGGTATTTTCTCCTGCTCTTTGTGCTGATGATGGCGATGATTTACAGTAACCATCTGGTCAATAAAAAGATAGAAATTGTTAATGCCTTAAAGGAAGAAACAGAAGAATATAAATCGCGAAACGCTTATGCACAAAGTAAGCTGATCAAAGTAAAAATGGAATCTGAATTGGGGAAAGAAGTCGCCCGGGATTCATTGATGACCCTGGAAAGCCACCCTCACAAATTGCTCATAAAACTGGACAGTACAGATGCAAAAACAAAATGAATACGATAACAAGCGTAAAAAAACGTTACGTTGGGGCTACCTCTTTGCAGTGGTAGCTTTGTGCGTGTTTGTCATGTTTTTAACGAGGATTGTAATCCTTCAGAATACTAATGTTCAGGAAATTAAAGACGATTACATTAATAAAAATTACCGTGAAGCCACACTGAAGGCTGCCCGCGGAAACCTTTTCGCTTCAGACGGCTCTATTCTTGCCACCACCGTTATGCGGTACGATATTTATCTTGATTTTAAAACAATGAAAGATACTGTATACAGCAACAACATCGGAGCATTGACAGATTCTTTAAGCAAAATGTTTGGGAAACCAAGAGGTGAATTCAGAAAAAAGTTTGACGAGCAGAGAAAAAAGAAAAACCAATATTACACTTTGGTAAAAGGCCTCGACTTTGACCAGTACGACAGACTGAGAAAGTTTCCGATCTTTAAAAAAGGAAAAAATAAAGGCGGTTTTATTGTTGACAGAAATTATAAAAGAGAGCTCGCCACATCCGAAATCGGTGCCGGAACAATCGGGATGGATAACGGAGAGTTTAGTTCTGGCCTCGAAGGCGCTTTTTCAAAATATTTAAGAGGAACCGACGGAAAAAGACTGGAACAGAGAATCAACTCATCCCAATGGAAACCTATTGACTTCTGGAAAGTTCAGGAACCTGTGGATGGTGAAGATGTTTACACTACGCTAGACCTTAGAATTCAGGACATTGCACATTCGGCTTTGCAGAAGCAGCTTGTTAATTTCGAAGCAAAGCACGGAACCGTGATCGTCATGGAAGTGGAAACAGGGAAAGTGCGGGCAATGGTGAACTTAAGAAGAAATGACGACGGAGAGTATGTGGATTCCTACAATTATGCTTTAAAGGACAATATCGAGCCGGGATCAACTTTTAAAACCATTTCCCTTCTTGCTGCAATGGATGACGGTTTTATTGACGAAAATACAACCGTAGATGTAGGAAACGGGATCTGGGTATATGCCAAACAAAGAATTTCCGATGGCCACGGCGGCGGAACATACGACATCAGTGATGTTTTGGCCAAATCCAGCAACGTAGGTTCTGCAAAGCTAATTACAAAATACTACGCAGAAAAACCACAGATTTTCCTTGATCACTTAAGACGCTGGAAATTGTTTGACAAAATGGACATCGAGCTTCCGGGAATTACAAAACCAAAAATTCTGACTCCTGAAAGCAAAAGATGGAATGCCGCCACATTAGCATCCATCGCCTACGGATATTCCACCAACATCAACCTGCTACAGTTAACAACTTTCTACAACGGTGTTGCCAACAAAGGCAAAATGTTGAAACCTCTGTTCATCGATAAAATCATGAAAGACGGTAAGGTAATGTACAATGCCAAACCTGAAGTAATGGTCAGCAGAATGGCTTCCGATAAAGCCGTTAGTATGATGACACATGCTTTAACAAAAGCTGTAGAAAAAGGAACGGCCAAAAGTATTTTCACCCCAAACCTAAAAATGGCAGGGAAAACCGGAACGGCAAGATTTGAATACTGGCTTCCCGGACCTATGAAATACCGCTCTTCCTTTGCAGGATTTTATCCCGCTGATAATCCGAAATATACGTGTTATGTAATGATCAGTGAGCCCAATACTTCAAAAGGGTTTTACGGAGCAACAGTTGCAGCCCCCGTATTTAAGGAAATTGCTGGAAAAACATTCCTGAAAACACCACAAAATATTGAAAGAGAAATGCTGGTTGACAAAAAGGTAAACCTCAATAAAATGGTTGAGCCTAATGTAAAAGTAGCCGTCAACAATAAACAAATGCCCAATGTTGTGGGACTGATCGGGAAAAATGTCATTCCGCAACTGGAGAATTTAGGATATCGTGTCGATTTTAAAGGAGTAGGAAGAATTAAAGAACAATTCCCACTAGAAGGCACTACCATCAGCAAAAATCAGAGAATTTATTTGTCTCTGCAAAATTAAAAGAATGAGTCCTGGAAGGACGATTTAAAATAGAATAGGATGTAAATCCTATAAAAAATGAAAACATGCAGTTAAATGATTTATTAAAGAGAATCCCGATTCTGGAAATTCATGGTAACGACAGCCTTGAAATTTCACAATTGGTTTTCGACAGCAGAAAGGTTACGGATAACTCTTTGTATATCGCAATGAGAGGAACCGTTGTAGATGGACATTCATTTATTGCATCATCTGTTGAAAAAGGCGCAAAAGCTATTGTTTGTGAAGAATTCCCTGAAAATCCTGATGAAAATGTAACCTATGTTAAAGTAAAAGATTCTTCTAAAGCATTAGGGCACTTGGCTTCTAATTTCTATGGGAATCCTTCCGAAAAGTTAAAATTAATTGGTGTTACAGGAACCAACGGAAAAACATCTATTTCGACCCTTCTTTTTGATATTTTCAAAAATTTAGGCTATGATTCAGCATTGCTTTCCACGGTGGAAATAAGAATTGCGGATCAGATTATTCCTGCAACTCATACAACACCGGATATTATCACTATTAATAAAATTTTAGCTCAGGCAGTTGAAGAAGGCTGTGAATTTGCTTTCATGGAAGTAAGTTCTCATGGTATTGCCCAAAACAGGATTGAAGGTCTCCATTTTAAAATCGCCGGATTTACCAATCTTACCCACGATCATCTTGATTATCATAAAACCTTTGATGAGTACCTAAAAACAAAAAAGAGATTTTTTGATGAGCTGGATGCAACCGCCGTTGCCATCACCAATATTGATGATAAAAACGGGAACGTCATGCTTCAAAACACAAAGGCAGCAAAAAAGTCTTATGCTTTGAAAACCATGGCAGACTATCACGGAAGATTACTGGAAGTCGATTTTAACGGAATGTTGCTGAATTTTAATGGAAAAGAATTCTGGACAACGCTGACGGGAAAATTTAATGTCTATAATTTACTGCTGGTGTTTGGGGTAGCTTCAGAGCTTGGTTTTGAGCAGGAAGAAATTCTGCAGGCTATCAGTCAGCTGAAAAGGGTTTCCGGAAGGTTTGAAACTTTTAAATCAGATGGCGGAATCATTTTTATCGTAGACTATGCTCACACTCCGGATGCCCTGGAAAACATTCTGGACAGCATCAACGACATCAGAACAAAAAACGAAAGACTAATCACCGTTTTCGGATGCGGAGGCGATAGAGATCATGCTAAAAGACCCGAAATGGGAAATATTGCCACTAAAAAATCCACATTGGCGATTATCACCTCAGACAACCCGCGAACGGAAGATCCGGCAGCCATTATAAAAGAAATTGAAGCAGGCGTTGAACCTCAGAACTTCAGCAAATACACTTCAATTCCGGACAGAAAAGAAGCCATCAAAATGGCCATAAAATTTGCAGAACCGAAAGATATTGTTCTCGTAGCCGGAAAAGGCCATGAAACCTACCAGGAAATCAATGGTGTAAAACATCATTTTGACGACAAAGAAACGATCAATGAGCTTTGGAAATTAATGAGCAAGTAAATATAAATGATTATTGATAATTGATTAATGATGGAAAATAATTACAACCAGATTTTTGCTAAAAGAACAAAAACTTTAGCAATAAATATAATTAATAGTTTATCGGATTTGGCATATTCTGATAAAGTATCAGTAATCAGAAAACAAATATTCCGTTCGGCAGGTTCTGTTGCAGCTAATTATAGAGCAATGTGCAGAGCCAGATCAGACAAAGAAATATATGCTAAAATCTGCATAGTTGTAGAGGAATCAGATGAAACAGTATTTTGGTTGGAAGTAATTCAGGAAGTTAATATAGCTTCAAAAGTAATGATAGATGAACTTATGAATGAGTCTTTAGAGATTTTGAAAGTGACATCAACTTATAAGAACAAATTAAAGAGTAAGATTATTTAATATCCGTCAGATATCAATCATCAATTATCAAACATCAACAATTAAAAAATGCTATACTATCTATACGAATATCTAACCAACCACGGAATCCATGTCCCCGGACTTGGATTGTTGAAATACATCTCTTTTCGCGCAGGAATGGCGGTGCTCTTTTCATTAACGATCGCTCTTATTTTTGGAAAAAGAATCATTAACTATCTGAGAGCAAAACAGATGGGCGAACTGGTTCGTGATCTTGGTTTGGACGGCCAAAAACAGAAAGAAGGAACTCCCACCATGGGAGGGCTTATTATCATTCTGGCTACGCTGATCCCTGTATTGCTGTTTACAAAAATTACCAATATTTATATTGTTCTTCTCATTGTTTCAGTACTTTGGATGGGCGCCATCGGTTTCCTTGATGACTACCTGAAAAAAATAAAAAAGAACAAAGACGGCCTCAGTGGCAAATTTAAAATTGTAGGCCAGGTGGGATTGGGTCTGATTGTAGGTGTTACGATGTACTTTCACCCCGATATTACCGTAAAAAGAAAATATCTGGACGCTAAAGTGGTAAACAGGAACAATGTAGAGCAAAACTTCATGCCAACAGAAAAAATTGCCGTTTCCACCGTTCCTTTTGCAAAAAATAATGAATTCGACTACAGTGGGATTTTGTTTTGGATGAATGATAAAGATGCCCACGAATGGGCATGGGTTGTTTTCATCCCTATTGTAATCTTCATCGTAACAGCCGTTTCAAACGGTGCCAATATTACTGATGGAATAGACGGTCTGGCTGCAGGAACCAGCACCGTTATTTTACTTACACTAGGCTTATTCGCTTATCTTTCAGGAAACATCATATTCGCTGATTATCTGAACATTATGTTCCTGCCTAACATGGGCGAAACCACCATTTTTGTAGTCGCCATGGTGGGAGCCGTCATCGGTTTCTTTTGGTACAATACCTATCCTGCCCAGGTTTTCATGGGAGATACAGGAAGTTTAATGTTGGGAGGAGTTATTGCTGTCTTAGCCATTATCCTAAGAAAAGAACTCATGATTCCTGTATTGTGCGGAATCTTTTTAATTGAAAACCTTTCTGTAATGCTTCAGGTAATTGTTTTCAAATACAGAAAAAGAAAATACGGGCTGGAATATGCCCAAAACAATAGATTATTTAGGATGTCACCTCTTCACCATCATTATCAGAAAGGCGGTTTTCATGAAAGCAAAATCGTTAACAGAATGATAATCATTGGTGTTATGCTGGCAATTGTATGTCTCATTACATTAAAGATGAGATAAGAAGTTAATTTAAAATTGAATGATTTAAGAATTTTAAAATTAGAATTGTACGAATCATCAATCATTAAATCAAAAAATATGAAAATAGTTGTTTTAGGAGGAGGAGAAAGCGGTTGCGGTGCTGCTTATTTGGCTAAAAAACAAGGCCTGGAAGTTTTTCTTTCAGACCAGGGAACTATTAAAGAGCACTATAAGCAGTTTCTTACGGATAATGAAATTGAATTTGAAGAAGAAAACCATAGCGAAGAAAGGATCCTGAACGCGGATTGGATTGTAAAAAGCCCGGGAATTCCCAAAAAGGCAGATATTATCCATAAAATCCATGAAAAAGGAATCAGGCTTTCATCGGAAATTGAATTTGCCTCGGAATTTACCGATGCCAAAATCATCGCTATTACCGGAAGCAACGGGAAAACAACCACCACATCTTTAATTTATTATATCCTGAAAAACGACGGACTCAATGTTGGCCTTGGCGGAAACATCGGGTATAGTTTTGCCAAGCAGGTTGCCGATGAAAACTATGAATATTATGTATTGGAAGTAAGTTCGTTCCAGCTGGATGATATTCAGAATTTCAGGCCATATATTTCTTTATTGCTGAATTTGTCACAGGATCACCTGGATCAGTACAATTACAACTATGAAGAATATGCACTGGCCAAATTCAGGATTACGGAAAATCAGGAAAATGATAATTTCTTCATCTACAATAAAGATGATGAAATGAGCAAAAACATCCTCGAAAAATTAGAAATTAAAGCGAAAATGATTCCTTTTTCAACGAAAGAAAAACTGTCTGAAGGAGGTTTCATTAATGATGATCATATTGAGGTAGATCTAAACGATACTTTCACAATGAAAATTGATGAGCTATCACTTTTAGGAAACCATAACGTCGCCAACAGCCTTGCCGCATCCATTGCAGGTAAGATACTGGAAATCAACAACGAAAGTATTAGAAATTCACTAATGACATTTCAGGCCGTTGAACACCGACTGGAATTTGTTTCAGAAATTGAAGGAGTAAAATACATCAACGACAGTAAGGCAACCAATGTCAATGCTACTTATTACGCTTTGGAAAGCATGAAGAACCCAACCGTATGGATTGTTGGAGGCGTAGACAAAGGAAATGACTATACCGAAATTGAAGATTTAGTCAAAAGAAAAGTAAAAGCAATTGTATGCTTAGGAATTGATAATGAGAAAATTATAAACTTCTTTAAAGACAAAAAAGAGTTTATTTATGACACCTCCAGTATGGAAGAAGCCGTAAAGATCTCAAAATCATTAGCCAAAAAAGGTGATACCGTTCTACTTTCGCCCTGCTGTGCAAGCTTTGACTTATTTAAAAGCTATGAAGACAGGGGAAGACAATTTAAGGAACAGGTAGTAAAGCAAATGGCAAATAACTAAAAGCCAACAGCAAAGATATGAACGAACAAGACACAGAAAACAGATTTGAATTCCTGAAGGGCGATAAGGTACTTTGGATGGTCATTCTTGTGATCTCCATCTTCTCTATTTTCCCTGTATATTCTGCAAGCTCAAATCTGGAATATATTGTAAACAACGGGACTACAACAGGTCACGTGATCAAGCATATGTTCTTCGTAGTCTTAGGCCTTGCCATTATGAGAGTGGTAGGAATGGTAAAATATGAATACATCGGAAAGCTCAGCAGCATTTTGCTTGGCCTAATGATTATTCTTCTGATTGTCACTATGTTTACCGGGCAAACCATCGATGGAGCAAGTGCCTCAAGATGGTTGAAAATTCCGGGCACACCGATTTCGTTTCAGCCCTCCTCCTTTGCATTTCTTATGCTGATCATTTATCTCTGCAGGTATCTGACCAAAAAAATCACCAGAGAAAGGCTCCCGATTGAAAATATCATGTACATCTTTGGCCCTATTCTGCTTGTCTTCGTTCTTGTTGCCAAAGATAACGGATCTACGGCATTAATGATCTTAATGGTTTCGGTTATTGTCTTAATTATAGGGCAGCTTCACTGGAAGTATATTGCAGGATTCATCTCCGCATCATTTATTGCGATTGTTTTATTTCTGATTATTGCCTTAAATACAAATCTCATCGGCGGGAACCGGGTACACACCTGGATGAGCCGTATTGAAACATTTACTTCAAGCAAAGCCAAATCGGCCGATGTAGATGATGAAAGTGTAAAAGCTAAAAACTATCAGGTGATGCAGGCTAAAGCAGCCATTGTTCATGGTGGGATAACAGGAATGGGACCCGGAAAAAGTGCATTAAAACAAATGCTTCCGCAGTCTGCCTCCGACTTTATTTTTGCGGTAATTGTTGAAGAATATGGGGTAATCGGTGCAGCCTTTCTGATCAGTATGTATTTAATTATGATGATCAGGATCGTAATGATCGCCAGTAAAATGCCGGCTTTTTTCGGATCGTTGCTCGTGCTCAGCCTCGGGGTAATGATCTTTGTACAGCTTTCCGTAAATATTGCGGTAGCCGTCAATCTGATCCCGGTAACCGGCCAGCCATTGCCTTTGATCAGTTATGGGGGAACATCCATGCTGGTAACCTATTTACAGTTGGGAATAATTTTAAATATAAGCTCACGAATCCAGATTTATGATGAAGAAGGACTGGGCAAAAAACAAAGCATTGCAGAAATAAACGATATCGCTTAAATAAAAAAAAGTCCCGAAGGGACGACATAAATCAGGATAGGATGCAAATCCTGTCAAATTTAAAATAGATAAAAAAAAATGGACAATCAATCATTCAATAGCCAAAAGCCGAAAGCCATCCGCGTTTTATTATCAGGAGGCGGAACAGGAGGACATATCTTCCCGGCCATTGCTATTGCAGACGAAATCAAAAAAAGATTTCCGGATGCAGAATTTTTGTTCATTGGGGCTAACGGCAAAATGGAAATGGAAAAAGTTCCTCAGGCTGGCTACAAAATAAAAGGAATTGATATTGCCGGAATCAACCGGGGAAATATGCTTTCCAACTTAGGATTGCCTTTTAAGATTTTAAAAAGTTTATCTAAATCTAAAAAGATCATTAAAAGTTTCGCTCCTGATTTCGCAATAGGGACGGGAGGTTTTGCAAGCGGGCCGGCATTGTATGAAGCCAGTAAACTGGGGATTCCGATTTTTATTCAGGAACAGAACGCCCATGCAGGCGTTACCAATAAAATATTGAGCAAGAAAGCCAGAGCCGTTTTTACAGCGTATCCTAAAGTAGATGGCTTTCCGGCAGATAAAATACACTTTCTGGGTAATCCTATCCGCGAAAATATTGTTTCGGGAATGCAGCAAACAGCCCAGGCAAAAGAAAAAATGGGTCTTGATAAAGACAAGTTAACGATTCTTTCAGTCGGTGGTTCTCTCGGTTCAAGAACATTAAATAACGGATGGAAAGAAAATCTTGAAAACCTGAAACAAAAAGGGTATCAATTGATCTGGCAGACCGGAAAACTGGATTACGCAGAACTTTCTTCAAGCCTGCAGCCTCCCGCTTCCATTCAGATCAAAGAATTTATTAAAGATATGGAAACAGCATATTCTGCGGCAGATGTTATTGTTTCCAGAGCGGGTGCCATTGCCATTTCAGAGCTGGCAGTAGCAAAGAAACCTGTTTTGCTGGTTCCTTTTCCTTTTGCAGCAGAGGATCATCAAACCAAAAATGCGATGAATCTGGTGGAAAAGAATGCCGCAAGAATGGTAAAAGACTCTGAAATGCAGGAAAAATTCTG